>Ga0210040_10001658_pt1 | contig 33050 bp, 31 predicted proteins | sample CryGeyCG12114_NA_FD_185462 | JGI IMG/M metagenome (GOLD analysis project Ga0210040, IMG submission 185462) | Groundwater microbial communities from aquifer - Crystal Geyser CG19_WC_8/21/14_NA (SPAdes) (version 2) | ecosystem: Environmental > Aquatic > Deep subsurface > Groundwater | place: USA...
GGCAGTTTCGGCGCAGGTCATCGGTGCGCACCCAGCGCCCGCGGCGGGAAAGCAGCGGGGACGGGAGCAGCAGCATCAGCAGGAACAGTAGGTGGTCGGCCCCTTCGGCGATGTGGTGCACGCCGAGCTGCACCGCGGGCAGGAAGCCCTGCCGGTCCCTGGCACCTGCAGCGGCGACAGGGAGTGTCTGGGACTGCCAATCGATCACTCCCACGGCAGTGAAGTCGCTGGTCCCCGCCGGCCGTTCCGACACGAAGACTCGGTGGGAGAGAAGCCGGGCCACGATCGCGTCGTAATGGAGCTGGAAGTCAACTACATGTCCGTTCGGCGGTCGCAGCGTGACGTCGTAGACGAGGTGGTCGACGGCGTCGATGGTTTCGACACGGCCACCGCTGACCCTGCCGTCCCACGCGGCCCCGTCGCTGGTACTACTCGCCGCGAGGTGGTCGGCGACGTACCGCCGGAACTCCTCGATCTTCGCCGGGTCAGCGGCGACGGCGGTGGTGAGATCGGGCTGGTTGACGGCGATACCCAACCGGTCGATGGGCAGCTGCACCCGCCCGGTGACCTCGTCTGAACCGACGTCGAGCAGGACCGCGGTCGTGCTGAGCGGGTGCGCGCTGGCGGTCTCAGGTGCCAGCAGGACCATTGCGCCGACCAGCAGCAAGCAGGCGACCAGGCCGGCAACGAGGGCTCCCCAGCTGGGGAGCCCTCGACGACGGGCCGCTGCGGTGAGGACAGACACCTGTCAGCTCGTTGGTTTGGTGCTGCCGTAGTCGTTGGTCTTGTCGCGGTAGACGGTGTGGAAGTGCAGGTTGGGGGTGCTGCGGCTGCGAGTGTTGATGAACTCGATCCAGACGCTGGGTCCGTCAATGCGGATGTAGCTGTTCTCGTCGGTCGGCCCGGTGTTGTTGGCCCAGCCGATCGTGGTCTGGTCCAGCTCGGCGGTGTACTTGGCGATCAATTTGGTGGCCGCGTCGGCGCTCAGGTCGCCGGCGTACGCCGTGATCGCGGCCGTCACCAGCTTTTTCTGGTCGGCGTCCAGCTTGGACACCGACAGCCCTTCCGTGGTGGGGAAGGTGCCAGAGTCCTTGCCCGGCCCCATCAGCAGGTCGTCGAACGTCCCGGACGTCAGCTCCGCCGACGTGTTCTGGTCGGCGTTCAGGCCGGCGATCATGGCGAACATGCTGGTGGACTCCGGTTTGACGGGCTCGACGGTCTTTCCGTCCACGCTGAACGAGGTGGGCTCGGAGCCGACGAACTGCGGGGTCTGGCTGACCTTGTCACCGTTGTAGGTGAGGGTTCGGGCGAGGTGGTGCCCGCCGAACTGCACCATGAACGGGCTCGTCGCCGACGGGGACCCGTACACGGCCATGTAGTAGTCCTTCAAGGCGCCGAAGTCACTTGCGCCGGAGCTGCTGACCTTGCTCAGCTCGTCGTCGGCGAGCTGGATGTTGACGTCCTGGGTGTAGCCGTCACTGCTGAGAGCGGTCTGCAGCACCGCGTACGCCGCCTTCAGCTGGTCTGCGGACAGTGCGGACAGCTCGATGCCCTCGCGGGCAACTGTGGTCGCCGGGAAGTTCGACCAGGTCTGGCGCGCCTTGTTGTCGGTGAAGTCGTACTGCACCTTGTCCTTGGCGTCAGCGTCCAACGTCGCCAGGAACGCGTTCGTCGCCGTGACCACCTCGGAGGTGTTGGCTCCGCCCGGGCTGTCCCCGTTGGTGTTGAGGTTCACGGCGGTGATCTGCTGCATGCCGCCGCCCGCGCCGCCGCTGCCCCCTCCGCTGGGTGGGCCGCCGGAGGGCTGGGCGCCGGACGACGATGCAGCGGAGGACGGGGAGGTTGATGACGTCGAGCTGGTGGTGCTCGAGCCGCAGCCGGCGACTGTCAGCACTGTTGCGGTCAGCACGCCGGCCGCGAGGGACAGTTTTGTGTTCATGGGTGGAACTCCTTCATAGGGGACAGTCTCGGTTTGCCGGGGAGAGTGGATGCGCAACCTGCGTCGTGGGCGAGGGGGGTGACCCGGCGGGCGTCACCACGGGATCGATCAGAGGTTCAGCTCAGAAGGCGAACCTCTCCTCGTGCAGTCGATCCGCTGGCAAACCAGCCTGCAGCACCGCCGTGTGGACGGCGTCGGCCATCCGCGGAGGTCCGCAGAGGTAGACGTCCCGGTCGGCGAGGTCCGGCACCCGACCCAGCAACCCAGGGGCGCTCAGGCAGTCCGGGTCCGCGCCCAGCAGATAGTGCAGCCGTGCACCGCGGTCGTGGGCGATGGCCTCCAGCTCACGGCGAAACAAGACCTGCTCAAGATCCCGGGCCCGATACAACAAGGTCAGGTCCTGCCCGGGCGCCAAGGGCAGCGTCTCGAACAGCGCCCGCATGGGCGTGATCCCGACACCGCCCGCGACCAGAAGCACATTCCGCCGGGTCCGGCGCGCCGCCGTCATCGCCCCGTAGGGACCCTCGGCTACCACCCAGGTGCCCACGGCGACACTCTGCAGCTGGCTGCTGCCCGCGCCGAGGGCCTTGACAGTCAGCCGTAACCGGTTCCCGACCGGTGGGGCCGACAGGGAGAACGGGTGGGCGGTCAGCCAGGTGTCGGGGGTGAGGAAGCGCCAGCGGAAGAACTGGCCGGCCTCGGCCCGCAGCTCGTCCAGGTGCTCACCCTCGACCTCGATGCTGACCACGCCGGGTCCCTCGGTCACTACCGAGCACACGCGTAGCCGGTGGCGGGTGGCCTGCTGTAGTGGGGCGAGCACCCGGTAGCGCAGCAGCAGCGCGAACACGTAGGTGTAGAGCAACGCCCAGCCGACCTGGAGGATCCGGTGCCCGGCGAGGTCGGGTCCGGCGAGCTGGTGCAGAAAGGTCAGCGCCACCGCGACGTAGGTGAGCAGGTGCAGGCCGTGCCAGCTCTCGTAGGACAGTCGTCGCCGGGCCGCGCGGATCGACCCCGCCGCGACCACCAACAGCAGCAGGGTGCCGAGGGTCGTGGCTACGAGCCCGGGCAGCCCGAGCACGTGCCACAGTGCGACCAGCGCGTTCTCCTGCCGCGACTGCTGCCAGGCGAGCACCGCTGCGCAGGCGTGGACCAGCACCAACGCCACCACCACCCGGCCGCCGTAGCCGTGCCAGCGGGTCAAGACGTCGGCCCCGACTCCCCGCTCCAGGGCGGGGGCCCGGGACATCAGCGCGAGCAGCACGACGACCCCGAAGCCGGCCAGCATGCCGGCCACGTGCGCCAGGAGAGGAGCGGGCGCGATCGGTTGAGGTCCGCGAAGCGCGAGGACCAACGGCCACAGCGCGACCACGGCCGCACCGAGCCGGATCGCGAACAGCACCTGTGTCGGACGTAGCCGCAGGCCACTTCCGGGACCACCGGTTGGGGGGAGGGGGCTGAAGAGGCGTGGATCCGGCCTGTCGGTTCGCGGCGCCGCCGAGGGTGGCCAGACGGAAGGCGGGCCGGTCGGCGGTGACGTCACCGGTGTCTCCCCTGTTGATCGGTCCTGTCGAACCGACCGCGTTGACCGCCACCTCGACCTGGGCCGGCGGAAGCTGCGGGATCAGCCGGGTCCGTTGGATCGGCCGGTCCGGCGGCTTCACTGACCCCGGCAGGCGCAGTCACCGGGGGTGGCGTCGGCGACACCGGCGAGATCGAGGGCGCGGCAAACCCGAACCAGAGCCCCAGCGCCGTCGCGGTGAGGGTCAGCATGACGCTCTGCCGGCGGTTGGTGGGCCGGGCCAGCGCACCACGGGGCACCGCGCCGACAGCGTCACTCACCGAGTGGTGAGTGGTCGCGACGGCGGGACCTTGCCCCTCGATGATGGTCATGAGATGTCACGGTACGAGGCGAGCGGCTGGAGCAGGGAGTGCGCGATGGCCGCCATGGTGGCGCCGGTGACCACATCATCGGCCAGTGTCTGCATCTCGGCTAGGAGATGGCTGGAGAGCAGCATGGTGCGGCCCTCGGCGGCCAGTGCCTGCAAGAGCTGACGCATCCCCTGGATCCCCTCCGGGTCCAGACCGTTCGCCGGCTCGTCGAGGATCAGGACCTGGGGGTCACCCAACATGGCCGTCGCGGTACCGAGCCGCTGGCGCATGCCGAAGGAGTAACCCTTGAAGGAGCGATCCTCGGTCGGGGTCAACCCGACCAGCTCGAGGACCTCGTGCCCGGGACATTGGCAGGCCCGCAGCCAGGCAGGCGGCTCTCAGGTGGTTGCCGCCCGTGCGGCCCGCGTGGGCGCCGGAGGCCTCCAGCACGGCCCCGACGACCCGAGTGGGCTCTCGAAGATCGGCGTAGCGGCAGCCACCGATGGTTGCACTGCCCGCGGTGGGCGTCACCAGGTTGAGCAGCATCCGTAGGGTCCTGGTCTTGCCGGCCCCGTCCGGGCCGAGGGGACCGGTCACCCGGCCGGGTTCGACGGCGAACGACAAGTCATCGACGGCCGTGACGTCTGCGTGTTGCTTGACGAGACCGGGGGCCCGGAGGCGTCCGTCGTTCATGAAGTTCCTTTCGTAGCTTCCGGGTCGGGCGGTAACGGCACACTCGACCGGCTCCGGCGGTGATCGAGAACGACCGCGGGCCGACTCCATCTAGCGGACAAGGCGGACTGATGGTGACGGTGAAGCATCCGGCCTGGCAACTGCCGCGAAGACGTCGTCAATGCCGACATACTGCCCGGTCAGCGACGCTTCTTACGGGGCCGGCGCGCCCGGATCGCATCACTTCCGGGCGTCCAGTTGAGGATGCTGGCCCGCTCCATGAACTCATCGGTACTGATGTCGCCGCGGGCAAACCGGTCGGCGAGGAGCCGCTTGGCCTCGTCCTCCGGCGAGCGGCGCGTTGCCAGGTCAGGCAGCGTCAGCCTGCCCTGACGCCACAGGTAGAAGGCTGCCAGCCCGGCCAGCAGGACGAGCAGCAGGAGGAAGCTGCCAAGGAAAGGCAGCACCGAGAAGCCACCGTCGAAGCTGCCGCGCGGGCCGTGTCCCTCGAGGGGTATCAGGGGAACCATGGTCGGAACCTTTCGTCGAGTTGCGGTGACGGATCGTCGGGTGACAAGCCGTGAGTTACCCGGTCAAGAGGTCTGGCTCAGCAGGTCGTCGCGTTCCGGTCCTGTCAGGGATCGTCACCGTCATGTCCCCAGGATGGGTGCGCAGTCTCGGAGAATTCTTAGAGCAGCACGAGGAAGGGCGGGTCCTAAGGAAGCTCCAAGGAAGGGCTGCGACCATGAGGTACCGCTCAGCACAGGAGAAATCGTGAATGTCATTCGTGGGCTGCCGCGGTCTCGGGTGACGCCTGCTGGGCGGGTGACCAGCAGCAGACGCCTACTGACGGTGGGCGTCCACTGGTGAGCCCGGCGGGACCGGAGACAGGACCAGCGCGGTTGCTACTCGTCGAGGACGACCAGTCGCTGTCCGAGATGCTGGCCGAGATCCTGCGGACAGCTGGTTATGACGTGGATGTCGCCCGCGACGGCCAGTCCGGGCTGCACCTCGGCCTCACCCGTGGCTACGACGTCGTCCTCCTCGACCGCGGGCTTCCCGCCATCGACGGGTTGGGTCTGCTGGGGCGACTGCGGTCCCGCGGGGTCAGCACCCCCGTCCTGATCCTGTCGGCACTGGGATTACCGCGCGACCGTGTCGACGGGCTCGACGCCGGGGCCGAGGACTACCTCAGCAAACCATTTGACGTCGACGAGCTCCTCGCCCGGCTGCGTGCCCTCCGCCGACGACACACCGACCAGGCCCTCCACCTTGCTGTACCGGGCGGTCGGCTGCTCCTCGACAGCCGCACCGTCACCCGGACGGACGCGGAACCGCAGTTCCTGTCCGACCGCGAATGCCTGCTCCTGCAGGTGCTGGCCCGCCGGCCACACCAGGTGTTCAGCCGAGCAGACCTGATGGATCATGTGTTCTCCGACGCCGCGGACGAGGGAGTCGTCGACACCTACGTCCACTACCTGCGCCGCAAGCTCGGGCGCCACACCGTTCGCACGGTACGCGGTCTCGGCTACCAGCTCGGAACGCTGTGAAACCGGCGTTGGACTCCGGCCTGAGACGCACCGCTTGGCGCATCGGCATCCAAACCGCAGGGTTGGTCATCGTGTGCCTGGCCGCCGTCGGTGCTCTGGTCTACGGCACGGTCGTGGAGAGTCAGGAGCGACAGCTCACTCAGACCCTGACGACCGCCGCCGCGTCGGCCGGGTTCGGCGGAGGTCACGACCGGGACGATGACCAGAACGGCGCGGGCCGACGAGACGCTGGGACGCTCACTGCCGTCCTCCGCGACGGCCGCATCAGCTCCGCCAGCCCGATGCCGTCCGGTCTGCCGGACGCGACCGTGATGGCGGCGGTGGCCAGGACGGGGATCTCCGACCGACGGACCGTGGCTCTGCGCACCGGCCGGTACGTCGTGCTCACCATCCGCCGCGACGACGGCCTGGTTGTCCAAGCAGCGGTCAGTCAACTCGAGCAGCACCAGGAGCGGGAACGCATCCTGACCGCCCTCGGCGTTGGCGGGGCCGTGGGAGTGGTCCTGTCGGCCCTCCTCGGTGCCCTCCTCGCCCAACGGGCGGTTCGGCCGATGGCGGCTGCCCTGTCGCTGCAACGACGTTTCGTTGCCGACGCCGGCCACGAGCTGCGTACGCCCCTCACCCTGCTCAGCACTCGGGCGCAGCTTCTGCGGCGGCGCATCCACGGCGCCCCTGGGCCTGCCGTCGAGGACCTCAGCGTCCGGGACATCGATGGCATCGTCGCCGACACCCGGGCGCTCACCGACATCCTTGAAGAGCTTCTGCTGGCCGCCGACACCCGCACCCCCCTACCGCAGGAGCCGGTCGACCTCACCGCCATCGTCACCGCCGCCGTGTCAGCAGCCCAGGCCGCCGCCGAGGCGTCGCGGATCACTCTGACTTTGGAGTCAGGCACCTCGGCGTCCCTCGCGTCTGGCGCCCCCACCGCCCTGAAGCGAGCCGTCACCGCACTCGTCGACAACGCTCTCAGCCACGCCGAACTGCGCGTCCAGGTCACCCTGGAGCATCGCGGGTCACAGATCGCGATCGAGGTCGCAGACGATGGACCCGGCATCGCTGATGCGACCCTTCCGCGGCTGTTCGACCGCTTCTCCAGTGACCGGGACCAGTCGGCGGACTCGGTCCGCCACTACGGCCTCGGCCTCGCGCTGGTCAACGAGATAGCCGTTCGCCACGGGGGGACGGTCGGCGCCACGAACCGTCGAGCGCCCGACCGGGGCGCGGTGCTGACGCTCCTTCTCCCGCGATGAGCCCGCTACCGAACTCCAAGGCCAGCCTGTCGAGTCGCACCGGCTTGTCCAGCAGCGAAGCCGCGGACCGTTTGCGTCGCGGCGACGGAACCGGGCGGTGAGCGTCTCGTCGCGGAGCTGTCTGGTGAATCTGCGGACGAAGTGTTCAACCTGTGCAACAGCATCCTCTTTGGCATCGGGGCTGCCCTGCTCGTGTTCGGCTGGTACAGCGATGCGGTCATCAGTGTGTCGGTAGGGCTGCTGAACGCGGTGATCAGCTCGGTGCAGGAGACCCGCGCTTAGCGGCAGCTGGACCACATGCAGATGCTGGGACGGGACACCGTCTGGGTCATCCGGGACGGCCAGGACACCGAGATCGGACCGGAGCAGGTGGTACGTGGTGATCTGGTGCGAGTGCGTCCGGGACTCAGCTGGGAGGCAGCGTGCACACAGGAACGACTAAGAAAGCACGGCTACAACTGCATCATGACGCAGACTGACTTTTCCCGCTTCGCCGTGGTGTCCCGCCGTACTGCCCTCAGCGGAGCGCTGGGGGCCGCACTGCTCGCTGTCGCAGGTTGCGGCAACGATGACTCAGCACTGTCCGGCGGCGCCTCCGGAGCGACCAGCCCCGCGACGACGCCTTCGCCCAGTGCGGGGTTGCCGTCGGCCGCGGCATCGTCCGCCAGTTCTACCGAGGCGAAGTCCGGGTCGTCCCTGCCCGCGTCGGCGAAGCTGTCGGTGTCGTTCACCTTCGCGGCCGCCTCCAGCGGAGGGCCGATGCGCAATCCCTACGTCGCGGTGTGGATCGAGAACTCGGTGGGTGAGCTCGTCAAGACGGTCGCTCTGTGGCACGAGGACCGTGGCGGTCAGGATCGATGGCTCAGTGAGATGAAGGCTTTCTCTGCCCTCGGTGCAGCCGATGCGCAGACAGTTTCCTCGGCGACTCGTCAGCCGGGCTCCTACGCGGTCGAATGGGACGGGTCGACGCTGGAAGGCGGCCGTGCCACCGCGGGCACGTACCAGCTGTTCGTCGAAGCGGCCCGCGAGCACGGCCCGTACGAGATCGTGCAGCAGGAGGTCAGCCTGGGTTCGAAGGCGGCCACCTTCGCGCTGACGCCGAGCGGTGAGCTCACCGAGGCGAGCGCTGCGTACGCGTTATGAACACCACTCCGGTGGACAGCGTGATCGCTGATGTGTCCACCTCGACCCCCCGGCCTCGCCCAGCTCGATCGAGCACCCGGACGCGGCCCAGCAAGTCGGCCCGGGCGACCGGGCAGAAATGGACCCGGCGACTGCACAGCTGGCTCAGCATGACCAGCCTGCTCGTGGTTCTGTTCTTCGCCGTGACCGGGATCACCCTCAACCACCCCACGTGGCTCGGAGCGTCGACCCCGCAAACGCATACGAGCACCGGCGTGCTGCCGTCGTCCGCCGTCGGTGACGGCACCGCTGATCCGCTCGCGATCAGTGAGTACCTGCGCGCCAACACCGACGTGACCGGCCAGGTCACGGCTCACAACGAAACCGCCACCGGCGGCACCATCGACTACGACGGCCCCGGCACATCGGCGTCCGTGACCTACACCACCAGCACCGGCGCCTACAACCTCCAGACGACCAGCTACGGCCTGGTCGGGGTCCTCAACGACCTCCACAAAGGTCGGCACGCCGGTACATCGTTTCGTTGGCTCATTGACGTGAGTGGCGGCCTGTTGACCCTCGTGGCAGCGACCGGCCTCATCCTCCAGCTGTACATCCGGCGCAGCCGCCGGACCGGTCTCGTGCTGGTCGGGATAGGCACCGTGGCCGTGATCGCGCTGATGGTGATCAACTATTAGCCGACAGCTCGTAGGTGACCTGCTCGCGCCACCGGGGACTGAGCTGGACGGCGCCGGCAGCGCTCACCGCCAGCACCGCAGCCTGGGTCTCATCCAGCAACGCGGTCACGGTCGGGGGATCGAGCCCATCGACTCCCACCACGGTCGCCAACGCGTCGGCGGTGACCGTGTCCGCGGCGATCACCGTGACCCCGACCGCTCCGTCGGCCGGCCACCCCGTACGCGGGTCGAGGACGTGCCCGAACCATTGGCCCGCGACCTGGAACCCGCGGCGAGCCGGACCGCTGCTGGCCAGCCCGCCCGGGGTCAGCGTCGCCACCGCCAGGGGTGGAGCGTTGTCGATCGTCGAGGCGGGATCCTCGATCGCCACCCGCACCGACCCCGACCCGACCAGTCGGAGGTCACCGCCCACATTGACCATCAGCCACTCGACCTCCGAGCTCATACCGGCCTCGGCTGCCCGATCGACGATCCACCCCTTGGCTAGTGCATCGACGTCGAGGTCGGTGCAGTCCCCGATGCGGTGCACGCTCCGGACGCCCCCGCTTGTCCGGACCGTGTAGGGCAGTTCGTCGGCCTGCGCAGCGAGACGGCGGCACTCCTCCCGGTTCGGTGGCCGTCCATCCCGCTCGGCCTGGCGCCACCGCGCTCGGAGGCGGCCAAGACCAGGGTGCAAGGCGCCCCTCGACGCGTTGAACCAGTCCTGCGCCAACGCCAGCACAGTGACCACCTCACCCGGCACATCCCCCACCTCTTCGGCACACATCCACTGGGAGAGCGGGCTTTCGGGGCGGTACGTCGACAGCAGGGCCTCCAGTCGCAGGATCTCCCCGAGCACCCGCTGCTGGGCCTGCTCGGCCAACTTAGCCGTCTCGCAAGCCACGAGCACATGCAGTTCCGTGCCGAGCACCGGCTGGTAGCGGAAGGAGAACGGCTGCTTCATGACATCTAAACTCACACAGCCGACTGCCCCGGAGCGCAGTCGGCCACCGTCTGCCCCACAGGTTGACCCCATACCGTTCGACAACCCCAAAACCCCCAGGAGTGGACATGCATGCTGGCCAGAGTTCTGCCGACCTTGAGAAGGGGCCGTGGCGTCGTCGTCTGGCCCTGGGCATGACCACTGCGACGGTGGTGTTGGCCGTAGCCTGTAGCGGCTCCGGTACCTCGAGTTCGTCGAGTACGCCGACCGGGGCCGTGTCAGGAGCCCCCTCCGGTGGACCAAGCGGCGGAGCAGGTGGCGGCGGAGCAGGTGGCGGCGGAGCAGGGAACGCGCCGCCGCCGTGTAATGAGGCCACCGCCACCCCGTCCGCGGCCCCGGCCAGCGCGGTCCCGACGTTCAGTGACGACAAGACCGTGACGACTGCTGTCGAGAAGACGCAGGCCTTTCTGGCCACGTTGAGTGCTGATCAGAAGAAGACGGTGATGAACGCCTACACAGACCTGGCCAAGAAGCAGTGCAGCTGGTCGAACTACCCCGACGACAACTTCACCGGCCGGCTCGGCCTGAAGCTGGGCGACCTGAACGCCGAGCAGAAGACGGCCGCGCTGGCCGCCGTGCAGTCCGTGCTGTCGAGCACCGGCTACGAGCAGGTCGTCAACCAGATGCACGCCGACGACCAGCTCGGCAAGGAGGAGGCCATCTACGGCGAGGCCAATTACCACATCGTCCTCTACGGCGAGCCGTCGGCCGAGGCCCCGTGGACGCTGCAGTTCGGCGGCCACCACCTCGCGATCCACACCTCGCTCGGCGGCGGCGCGTTGAGCGTGTCGCCGCACTTCAGCGGCACCCAGCCGACCAGCTTCGAGCTCGACGGCAAGACCATCAAGCCGCTCGGTGCCGACGCCGACGACACTTTCGGCGTGTTCGCCGGCTTGAGCAGCGACCAGCTGGCGGAAGCGAAGCTGTCGGGACAGTTCCGGGACCTGGTGATGGGCCCGGGCACCGACACCGGCTACCCGAAGCAGGAGGGCCTTCCCTACACCGAGCTCGACGCCGCCCACCAGGCGCAGGTGAAGAAGGTCATCGCCGACTGGGTGGCCGACGCCGCCCCGGAGCTCGCCGATCCCCTGCTCGAGGTCTACTACTCCCAGCTCGACAAGACCACGATCAGCTGGGCCTCGTCGACCGACGTCACCAGCGGCGACGGCTACCTGCGGATCGACGGGCCGCGGGTGTGGATCGAGTGGCTCAACACCAGCGCGGCCGGAGGGCTGCACTACCACACCCTGTACCGCGACAAGGCGCTCGACTACGGCACCGGCCTGGGCTGATGAGCCTGCGGGGAGCGGCGGCACGTCGGGTCCTGCCGCTCCCGGCGCTGGTCGTCCTGCTCGCGGGCCTGCTGTGGTCGGTGGCCACGCCGGCCAACGCCCACTATGTCGGCGTGACGTCGGTCGTCGTCTCCGCTGCGCCGGGCACGGAACGCACCGCCCTCGACCTCGACGTGCAGGTGCCGCTGCAGAATCTGGACTTCGCCTACGGCACGCACTTCGACGCTGATCCCGTCGGCGCCGTCGACCGGCGCAGCGATTGGCTGCGGGCCCTGGTCGCCCACCGCGTCGCCCTGGTCGGCGCGGACGGAACACCGTGGACGGTGACCATCGGCAGTCTGGCCGGCGCGGTGGCGAGCCCGGAGAACGTCCTCCGGGTCCAGCTTCACGCGAAGGCTCCGGCGGCCACCCCCACCAACCAGGTGGACCTCCGCTGGAGCCTCGTCACCGACATCGTCTACTCCGACAAGGCCTTCGTCAGCGGGACCAGCAGCTCCGGCTCGGCCGATCTCATCGGCGTCCTCACCCACCAGCAGCCGACCCTGCGCCTCCCCGTCCTGGCGGCGGCCGGAGCCGCGCGCGTTCGGTTCGGGGCCATGCTGCTCATCGGCGCCCACCACTTCCGCGAGGGCGTCGACCACCAGCTGTTCCTCTGCGTCCTCGCCATCGGCGCGGCCCGCCGACGGACCCCCTTGCTGGCGCGAGCCCGCCGGCTGGCGCTGCTCACCCTCTGCTTCACCGTCGGGCATTCGGTAAGCCTCGCCCTGGCGAGCCTCGGCGTGGTCACGCTTCCCTCGCGGTGGGTGGAAACCTGCATTGCCGCGACGATCATCGCCGCGGCGGCCTACACGCTCCGCCCACGCCTCACACAGGGAGCCGAGCTGGTGCTGACCCTGGCCTTCGGGCTCGTGCACGGGTTCGGGTTCGCCGGGACCCTGAAGAACATGTCCCTGCGTGGCGCCGAGCTCGCTCAGCCGCTGCTGGCGTTCAACCTGGGCCTGGAGCTGGCCCAGCTGGCCGCCCTGGCGGTCCTCGCCGTGCCGATCTGGCTGATCTCGCGATCGCGAGCGACCACCTACGCGGTGACCGCGACGATCACGGTCGTCGCAGCCACCTGGATCGTGCAGCGGGCCTTCGACCTCGCCAACCCGGTCGACGGGCTCGTGAACGCGATCTTCGCCTCACCTGAGCGGCTCGCCCTGGTCCTGCTGGTGGTGGGGCTCCCGCACCTGAGGCACCGCCGCTCCTCCCCCGTCGAGCTCTGACCGCTCACCGCCTACCCTCCCAAGCCGCGGCCACCACCGTTGTGGCCACCGCCACGACCGCTCCCGGTGTACTGCCCGGCCGTGACGGCGCCGACCTTGGTGAGACCGGTGACCGTGCCGCCCGTGGTGAATCCGGTGGCACCGCTTGCGCTGCCGACGTAGAGGTCGTAGCTCTCACCGTTGGTGATGCCCTTCGCGGCGACGACGAGGGACGTCGTCGTCTGCGGCACGACGTAGCGTGCGACGACCGTGCCCGAGGAGCTGACCACGGCGACCGCCTGACCGGCCTCGGCCGGGGTCGTGAGGGTGGCGGCCACCCATCCCTGGCTCGAGTCGGCCGCGGGTGCCGCCGACGTCCCGCCGAGAGCGACCAGCGTGCCTCCGGTGATCGGGAAGGACCCGTTCACATCCAGCGTCCCGGTGCCGCCGCCAGCGCCAGCGCCAGCGGCAGCCTCCACGACGGTGGTGCCGCCGCTGATGGCGGCCGATCCGTTGGAGTCGAGGCCGTCACCCTGAGCGGCGGTGACGTGAAGACTGCCGCCGCTGATGGTGAGCAGCACCCCCTCCTGGGCGTCCTCGCCGCCGCCAGCGGTCTCCCCGTTGGTGGCGTTCACCCCGTCGTCGTTGGCGGTGACGTCGACAGTGCCACCGGAGAGGGTGATCTGGGCCCCCTCGAGGCCTTCCTCCGACTTGCTGACGGTGAGCTTCCCGTCTGCCACGTTGACGGCTCCGACGGCATCGACGCCGTCGTCGCCGGCGGCGATGCTGACGGAGCCGTCATCGATCTGCACCAAGCCGAGCTCGCCGGCGGTGTCGTTGTCGGACTTGAGCCCGTCGCCGCCCGCGGTCACGGTGACCGTGCCCCCCTCGGTGACGAGGTAGTCCTTGCCCCGGATGCCGTCGTCCTCGGCGGTGACGTCGATGCTGCCGGAGAGGATGACGAGACCGTCCTTGCTGGCGATCCCGTCGTTGCTCAGACCGGTGACCTTCAACGCGCCGGACCCGGCGATCGTGAGGTCGGCCATCGAGAACAGGGTGGCGGTGGGAGCGTCGGTCTCGTCGTCGTCTCCGCCCGAGGCCGCCGAGTCGGTCAGCGTGTTCGTGCTCCCATCGGCCAGGACGACCACGACCTCGTCGGCGGCGGTGACCGTAACCGGGGAGGTGGACGCCGAGGTGATGTCGGCGTCCTTCAGGACCACGACCACCTTGCCGTCCCCGGTGCTGTTGACGACGAGCTGTCCGTCGCTCAAGGTTCCCGACACGATGTAGGTGCCGGCCTTGGTGACCGTGACGACGTTCCCGTCCAGCGTCGCCCCGTCGCCGTCGATCGCCGTAGCCCCGTCGGCCAGCGCGATCGTCGTGGCCCCGGCGGTGGTGTAGTCACCGTCGTTGGAGTCGGCGTGCGTGTCAGCGGGCACCACGAAAGAGCCCGCGGCTACTGACGCGCTGCTGGCTGCGCTGGTGGCTGCGCTGCTGCTCCCGGCGTCGGCGGGGGTGGTCGGGCTGGTCGCGCCGCAGGCGGTGACCCCGGCCAGGGCGACGACCGAGAGGGCAGTGGCCAGTTTGAGCTTGAGCGTGCTAGCGGATATCACGGGCTTCTCCTTGTTGAGGGGTGTTGGTGGTCAGGCCGAGGTGTCGACCCATGGCGCGGTGCCATTTGAGCCGTGGCAGCTGGGGGTCGAGGGCGGCCATCCCGACCCCGAACTTTGAGATGCGGACGGGCCGGTGCCCGTGGGACCACATCAGTCGGTCGACCGCCGAGGGCGTCGACCCGCTCTTGGTCTCGATGACCGCCACGGCCGGCCGCTCCAGCTCCGTGCCGTCGATCAGCGAGGTCCAGCGCAGGTCGACGTCGATGGTGGTTCTGCTGCTCGACGCCGGAAGGAACAACGTGGTCCGCCGGTAGCCGGTGTCCAGGACCGGCTCGACCGACGCCGCGACCCGAGCACCCACGAGGGTGCTGACGAAGGACCGGCCGGCAGGGGTCAGCCCGTCGACCTGATGGGCATCGGGATGCTCGATGCGCTGCTTCGATGTCTGGTCACGCGCCAGGCGGGTCTTGACCTCGAGCCAGGAAGAACCGGAGTCCAGGTACGTCCTGGTTCTGACCTTCCAGCGGCGCCGCTGTGAGCGGCCCGCGCTGAGGAAGCTGTCACGCTGGGGAGTGTCGAAGTAGGTGGACCGGTACCCGAACTCGCGACACCCGTCGACCTCGAGGATGCGGGCGGAGCCAACCAGGGCGTCCATCAGCCCCCCCGCTTCGGCCGCGGGGACGACATACTTGCGGTCGACCCGGGTCAGCAGCTCGGCCCGCTCGACCAGCTCGACCAGCGAGACCGGCTCGAAGCGCTCGACTTTCACGGAGATCAGCGTGCTCATGCGACGGCCACGCGATCTGCCACGGCCGTGCCCACCCGGACCGGGAAGTAGCGGACGTCGACGAGTGTCGTGTCGTTGACGATGTCGGCGCGCAGCACCTTGGCGGAGAGGACCGTGCCACCCAGTAAGCCCTCGATGTGCGCCACCAGCAACAAGTGGTCGGTGTAGGCGTGATCCAGCAGGAGCTGCTGGGTGTGCGGCCGCCGGACCAGACGTGGGCTGTCGCCGATCGCGACGGCCAGCACGACGGCAGCCATGAGGGCCAGGTCCACCCAGGACGCGCTCTGGTCGAGTCCGCCGAGGAGCCCGAGGGTGAGGGCGGCGAAGTAGTAGGCGATCTCGCTCTGGGCGAGCTCCTCAGACCGGAGCCGGATGATTGACAAGATGCCGAACAGGCCCAGCCCGAGACCCGCGCCGATGGTGGAGGACGCCAGCGCCGAGGCGACCGCGAGGACCCCGATGTTCGCCGTGAGGATGGCGACGATGAGTTCCGGTCGGTGGTGACGCGGGAGGAACAACGCGAAAACGAGGATGCCGATGGCGACGAGGTCGGCGGCATACGGAACGAAGGCAGACACGATAGTGAACTCCTGGTGGATGGCAGGTGGCGACCTCTAGTACGCCTGACTGACTTGTGCCGCGTCGTTGGCGCACCTATGGGGTGGCTGTGAGAGCGAGCGGGCGGAACGGCTGAGGGCCGTCCTTGCCGGGGTGAGCACCTCGGCGGCTCGGCAGCGGTCGGCGCCTGTCGCTGACCGGCCGGGCCGGGTGTGCTGGCGCCGCACCCATGTGCCTGCGGAGTCCCGACGTGAGGCGATGACGCCGACGACGACCCCCAGGAGCACCGACCCGACGACGTCGCTGGGCGGTGCCGCCGGAGCACGACGGTCGCGAGGCCGGTGGAGGCGCCCGCGACAGTCGCACTCACCCTCGCTGCCCGCCGCCACCGACCTCGGGGGGTGGCGAGCAACAACGCCAACGACAGTCCGGCCACGGCGGCGACGTGGCCGCTGGGGAAGGAGTTCGCGAGAGCCTGAACCGAGAAGCCGGGCCGGATCAGCGATCGCTCGAGCACCTCGGCGCCGAGCAGAACGACGCCGCCGCTCACGGTGCTGCTGGCCGCTGTGCGCAGACCACGGGTCACGGCGGTGATGATGGCGAGTGCGGCACCGGCCAGCAGCATGTGGCCAGCGGAAACTGTCCTGAGCAGGGCCTCGGCCCAGCCGTCGGAGGTGACGGCGGCTGCCGTCCACTGCACAGCGGCGTCGTCCAGCTGCTGCCCGGCGGGCGTCGCGACGCTGAGCAGGTACAGCGACACGAACCCGGCCGCGGCCCAGCCGGCGGTAGACAGACCCACCGCTCCGGCCTGTACCTGTGCTAGTGCACCAGGCCTTACCGCGCCGGCACCGGCACCGGCACCGGCTGCGCTGGAGCCGTCACGGGAGCGCTTTCGCTCCAGTTCGGCCGACCGGGTCGCCGAGTGAAAACATACCGTCGTTGGACCACGTATCCGGCGGCGACGAGCAGCAGCTCGGTCGCGACCTTCGCGACCAGCAGCGAGCCGGTCATCGCGCTGAGGGCCTCCAACAGGACCAGGTTCAGCGTCAGCAGCGCGGCGGCCAGACCGACGTAGCGGGCGAGCGATGCCCGGTTGCCGGCTTGGAACACCAGCCGCCTGTTGATCGAGTAGTTCATCGCACCGCTGACCAGCCGCGCCGCGACGACCGAAGCGGCCAGGCTGCCGGTCAGCGCGACCAGAGCCAGCAGCGCCACGGTGTCAACGACGAAGCCGAGCAGGGAGGAGGCGGCGAAGGCCAGCAACGGGTTGAGCACACGCAACGAGTCCCGGACCGGCCGGAAGTGGGAGGACGCGTTGTGGTCGAGGTAGACGGTGGCGATCTCCACTTCAACGACCGCCAGCTGCTCGCGGGCCGCCCGCATCAGCAACCGCAGCTCGTACTCGAACCGGTCGCCTGTCACCTCCTCGAGACAGGGCAGCATCCGCGCCGGGTAGGCCCGCAACCCTGTCTGGGTGTCGGTCAGCCGCAACCCGGTCGCGGCGGCGAACGCCGCAGCCGTGACCCGGTTGCCGAACCGGCTGCGGGCCGGCACCCGGCCGGCGAAGCGGCGGGCGCCGAGCACCATCGCCGGGTCGCCGTCGGCCAGCCGCGCCGCCACAGCCTCGACGTCCTCAGGTCGGTGCTGGCCGTCGCTGTCGGCGCAGACCACCGCCTCGTCTGGGTGGTGGGTGCGCGCGTGGGCGAAGCCGGCTCGGAGGGCGCAGCCTTTGCCCTGGTTGAAGGGCAGCGTCATCACCTCGGCGCCAGCCACGCGTGCGGCAGCGAAGACGGAGGCGTAGACCGGGCCGCTGCCGTCGTCGACGACGAGCACCGTGTGGTGGGAGAGCCGGTGCACGAGCTCGACCAGGGCCGGCCCAGGCTCGTAGGCGGGGATGAGGACGATCACGGCGGGTTCGCCTCTCAGCCCGCGACGTAGATGATGTCGCTGGTGCCGCGTTCCTCGCCGCGGCCCAGAGGGTTGTTGACCAGGTCTCCCTTGAACACCATCGTCGAGGAGCCGCCGCCGTCGAGGTTGTAGGCGACCTGTGCCTTGTGGTCGACGAAGATCTGTGCGAACTCGGACATGGTGACGCCACGGCTGTAGCCCTCACTGCGCCCGTCGACGACGACGAACAGCAGGTGGTTCGTCGACACCATCCCGACCCCGGTCCGTGGTTGGCGGCCCTGCACTGAGTGGTTGCCGAAGTTCGTGTCGATCTCGAGGTCGTCGATGCCGGGCAGGACGGCGCCGTCCTCGACCAGCCCGGGCCCGAACGAGAGGGTGTTCCACACCCCGTCGGCCAGCAGCGCGGCAGCGGTCGTCGCGGTCTCGTCGTACAGCTCGACCCGGCCGTCGGTGTAGAACGCCAGTCCTTGCCGGGCGCCGGAGTCCCGAAAGACGATCCCGTTGCGGATGACCATCCCCGTGTCCCGGAACCCGTAGTAGTCGCCGTTGATCGCCAGCACCGCACCGACGTCGCCGGCGATGGTGGACGGGTCGGCGATGATGTTCTGCCCGAACTCGTCCTGGGCAAAGGCCGACCGCACGACGGTGGCCTTGCTCACAGTCACGTCGGCGACGAAGTAGGTCAGCCGGTCACTGCCCGTACCCGACTCGACGGTGCTGATCGTGACGGAGGCGGTCTCGCTGGTGTAGCTCGTCGCGGTGCTGGTGCCCGTGCCTGCGGCTTCCGCCGTGGTCGTGCCAGCCTCCAGGGAGGACGCGTGTGCGACCTGGACGTCGTCGATCAGGTAGCGGTCGGCAGCCCAGACGCTCGTGCCGCCGAGTGCGGCCAACGATCCGAGACCGCCACCGAGCAGCACGCGGCGGCTGATCCTGCGCTCTCCGGTCCGGTTGCTGGGAGGTGAACTCATACCGACGAGTGAAGAGGCTGGCTCTGTGCCGCGGCTGTGCGCCGGCTCTGCCCTGCCGATGGGTCCAGCTCACGAGAAAGAACGCCATAGGTCGTGCATAGCCTGCTCAGGGCGCGCCCACCGGGCGCGGCGATCTCATGGTCACCATCGGAAGCACCGACGAGAAGAGGTCACGACCATGAGCACACGGCAACCCGACATCATCAGCGCCCGACGGGTGGGGAGCGCCCGTCGCACTCGTTGGGCGCGCCTGATGGGCGCCGGGGCCTTGGCCTCGGTGCTCGGGCTCGGCACTGTGACCGCCGTGGCGTCGCCGATGCTCCCGGCGTCACGGATCGTCGCGGTCGACTGGCAACAGCCGGGCGGCTCGTCTTCCTCGCCGTGGGGTCAGTACCAGAGCGGCCAGGACAGCTCGGCCAGCTCCTCGACCAGCACGGTGAACTCCGAGCCGGCCACAGCCGAGGAGTCGACGGGGGTGGTGCTGATCGACACCGTGCTGACTGACGGCGAAGCGGCAGGCACCGGGATCGTGTTGACCGGGAACGGCGAGATCCTGACGAACTACCACGTTGTCGAGGGCTCGACCAGCATCAAGGTCACCGTGATGGGTACCGGTAAGGCGTACACCGCGACCGTGGTCGGGCACGACCAGACCGACGACGTCGCCCTGCTGCAGCTCAAAAGCGCGTCCGGCCTGACGACGGCCACGATCGACGACGACACCGTCTCCACCGGCAACAAAGTGACCGCCGTGGGCAACGCCGGCGGGACCGGCACCCTCACCGCCGCCACCGGCACCGTGACCGCCCTGCGGGCGAGCATCACCACCGAGAGTGAAGGCTCCACGGCCGGTGAGAGCCTGAAGAGCTTGATCGAGACTGACGCCGACGTGGTGCCCGGCGACTCCGGTGGGCCTCTGCTGGACGCCCAGGGCGAGGTGATCGGCATCGACACCGCCGCCTCCAGCGGCACCGAGATCGACGGCTACGCCATCCCCATCGAGCGGGCCCTGACCATCGTCAAGACCATCCTCTCCGGGCACGAAACCACCACCGTCGCCATTGGCGCCAAGGCCTACCTGGGTGTCGAGATCTCCTCGGACACAGCCACCACCTACAACTCAAACGGCTACGGTCAGAGTAGGGGCGGCTACGACGGACCCGATGACACCAGCTACCAGAGCAGCACCGGCGCCACTGTGGCCGGCGTCGTCGACCAAGGCCCGGCGGCCGACGCAGGCCTGATGGCTGGCGACACCATCACCGCCGTGGCCGGGGACGCCATCACCTCCGCTGACGACCTCACCACCGCCCTAGCCGGGCACGAGCCCGGCGACACGGTCAAGGTCACCTGGACCGACAGCTCCGGAAGCTCCCACACCGCTACAGCCACCCTGGGCAGCAGCCCGCTGGCCTGAGAAGCGCTGCAGAATCGACTCCTCCTCGGGCAGGAAGCGGGTCGGAGCATGGTCCGAGCCCGTGAGGTCCGGGGGGCTCTGCCTGGACGGGAGGCCAGTACTGGGTTCGAACCAGTGACTTCTTTGGCGGCGGCCTGGCCTACCGTGTGGGGTGTGGAGGACGCGCGGTCGGCTTTGCTCGCCGATTTCGCCGCGTCTTTGCGTGAGCTGCGGGAGGGGGCGGGCCGGCCCTCGATCAGCAGCCTGGGGCGGGTGACGGGGTTCAGTGAGGCCACGGTCTGTGATGCGTCAAGCGGGCGGCTTCGGCCCTCTCGTCGGGTGGTCGTGGCTCTGGCAGCAGGTTTTGGCGCCAACCCGATGGTGTGGGGGTGGCGGTGGGACGCCCTGGACTGGGCGCAGCAGGGTTTGCCGGGTACACGGTGGCGCAGGGCTGCGGGAGAGCGGGACGCCAAGGGTCTGTGCCGGCCGCACTACGTCCGCCGGCAGCGGGCCACGACCGTCCAGGGGGTGACGGCGCGACCCTTGCGGGCAGCTAGCTGGACTGTCCCGTCACTCCTTCGGGCTCTGCTGCTGGCGGGCTGTCCCCCTGCATTAGCTCGAAGTAGCTGGCTGCGGCGCGGAGCCGGTCGGGGTCACGGCTGAACGCGGCCGGGCCGGTGCGGCAGCCGGGGCAGAGCAGGCCACGGTCGGCGCCGGTAGCCGGGTCCCGGTCGGTCGCATCGAGCCGGACCCGACCAGGTGGGGTCAAGACGCCGGTACTCCCGCAGACCGAGCAAACCGCGGTCGGCGCCAGATAACCGGCAGCCCGGACCTCAGCCCGCCACTCCCGACGGTTCCTGCTGGCGCAGACCTTGCAGAGGCTGCGCCAGGTCGTGCTGCGCGGCCGGCGGCAGGCGGTCTCCTCGGTCAGCTCCACATTGCAGCTGGCGCAGTGGGTGATGTGACGGTTCTGTCCAACCTGCCCCTCCCTTGCCTTTATGCGCGCCTATCGCAGCCATGGGTAGCGGGCTGCGGAGCGAGCGGTCGGAACGTTCTTCTCAGCCTGTTGACTTCGACCGGCGGCAACCTTCCGCTTGTCGCAGCAACTCGACGCTGAGATCGCCGAACTCGACACCGCGATCGGGCATCAGCGCTGCCACCGCACCTCAGCTGCTAGACCGGTCCCCTGTCGGACCGGACGTGGCCGTGGCCCTGCTCATCACCGTCGGCGGCGTCCCTGACCGGATGCGCAGCGAGTCCAGGTTCGCCGCCCGCTGCGACGTCTCACCGATCCCAGCGTCCTCGGTGAACCCAACCGCCACCGACTCGACCGCGGAGGCGACCGGCAGGCCAACGCCGCCCTTCACCACGTCGCCCTCACCCGCCTCTGCGGACACCAGAACCGAGGACTACGCCGCGAACGAACCGCCGAAGGGCTGAGCAGACGCGACAACTTGCTCTGCCTCAAGCGCCCACCGCCAGGAGCTCCACGCCGTCATCCTCGCCAGCCAAGCCACTAGGCGAGCAGAGACGCATCCGTTCCTAGGACAGGCGCCCTCGCACAGTCGTCGACCCGAAAAGGCCCGGTGGGACGGTCGAGGGTAGCTGGGCCGGGAGGCCGAAACCTCCGGCCGTCGAGGGCAGCTTGAGTTCAGTCCGCGTGCCCGCCGACCAACTCCCGGGAGTCCTCGAGCAGGTTGGTCGAGGGAGGCGACATGGCTCCACGAGAGCTTGCCAGGACGAGGGTCACCGCAGCCCAAGCGACAAGCCCAAGCAGGGTGAAGATGCCAAGGACGAGGAGGATGGACACGACAGGGGACATGGAACGCTCCTTCGTTACGGAGGATCGGGTTCCTTCGCCGTTGAGGTCCCGCTTGAGCGGCCGCCGCGTGCCGTACTGAGTGGCTGGGGTGGAGATTGCTTCGACCAGGTCCTAGTGTCCGCACCAATGACGTATGCGTCCAATGACAGTAGGGCATCGAATTCATGCTTTACGATCATGGTATGGATACAAATGCGCTTCGCTGGTTTCAGCAGGTGGCCGACGGAGTCACGGTCACCGAGGTCAGCGAGTTCGAGGGCGTGAGCCAGCCCGGTATCTCGCGGGCCCTTGGGCGGCTAGAGGCGGAGGTCGGTACTCCGCTGCTTCGCCGCTCGGGACGAACGTTGCGCATGACCCATGCCGGGTCGACGTTCAAGCGGCACGTCGACTCGCTGCTGCATCAGCTGGACGACGGACTGGCCGCGGTGAGTCAGATCGTCGAGCCCGATACCGGGACCGTGGCGCTCGCCTCCGAAGTCTCGCTGGGCGCTTGGTTGGTGCCGGACTTGGTAAGCAGCTTCCGAGCCGAGAGGCCGCTGGTGCACTTCACCCTCACCCACATCCGCGACGACGTGGTCGCGGCCGTGCTGGCCAGGGGCGAAGCGGACCTGGTGCTGTCAACCGTCCGATCGCGGGACCAGGCGGTGCTCCGGCAGCGCCTCCTCGACGAACCCCTCCGGCTGGCGGTACCCATGGACCACGCCCTCGCCCAGCAGCCCGAGGTGCGCTTGGCCGATGCCGCGCCCGAACCCTTCCTGATGCTGCCGCCGACCTCATTCCTGCGACGGCTGTGCGACGACTTTTGCCGGTCGGCCGGCTTCACACCCATGGTCAGCTTCGAAAGCGAGGACATCCACACGCTCCGCGGGTTCGTCGCCGCGGGCCTCGGGGTCGCCCTTCTCCCCGGATCCGACCGCCAGTCAGCTAGCGGAGCCGTAGGACGCATCCGCTACCTCGACCTGGTCGACGTGCACGCTATCCGCGAGATCGGCCTGTCCTGGCCCGCGGACAGGCGGCTACTGCCCGCCGCGGAGCTGTTCCGTCAGCACGTGGCCGACCGCAGCCGAGCGGGGCGAATCACGTCGGCCTCCTGAGAGAGCGGAGGTGGCCTGGTCCTGGAGGAGCAGGCGCAGCGCCGACGTCAGGCCGGGGCGGGCAGGGGGCAGGATGGCAGCAACGACCGATCCCTAGGAGACACCATGACCGAAACCGCTGACGGACCGCTCTTCTTGGTGGTGACCATCCGCCCTCGGCTGGACCGGCTAGCCGAAGCTGAGGCCCAGCTCCAGTCGATGCGGACCGCGACGCTGCAGGAGGAGGGCTGCGTCTTCATGCACCTCGTGCAGGCCGACGAGCCCGACACGTGGGTGATGCTGGAACACTTCCGGTCCCGAGCCGCCTGGGACGAGCACATGCAGACCCGACACAACAAGGAAGGCAACGAGGCACTGAAGGATCTACTCCGCCAGCCGTCCGAGCTGCGCCTGTACCGGGAGAAGTAAGAACAGCCACTCTCTCGTCGTACCCGTGGACGGGCTTGACCTGCTGGCGGTAAAGATGACGCAAGACACCAGCAGGCGTCATCGGCGGCGTTCGACGGCTCGGGCTTTCAGACCTCGGAGACGAGGGCCTCACTATGGCGCTTGGTGGTCAGGTCGAAGATGGCGTAAGCGAGCACGACCGCGAAGCCGAACGCGGGGATGAGGAAGCCTGCGGCCTGGCTGCCTGTTGCGTCGACGATGGCCCCTTGGACCGGGGACACCAGCGCGCCACCAAGGATGGCCATCACCAGGCCGGCGGCACCGAACTTGGTGTCCTCACCGAGACCCTGGAGAGCCACGCCGTAGATGGTGGGAAACATCAGGGACAGGCAGAGCGAGATGCACACGACGGCGATGAGGCCGAGCATGTTCGGGCTCAGCACAGCGGTCAGCGCGAGCAGCACGCCGAGGCCGGCCATGGCCGCCAGCAGCTTGGTGGGACGGAAGATGCCGAGCAGCACGAACATCACGAATCGGCTGATCAGGAACAGGATCAGGCTGGCCTGCAGGTACCAGCCGGCGGCCCGCGGGGTCGCGCCGACCACATTCTCGGCGTACTGGATGGTGAACGACCACGTACCCACCTGGGCTGCGATGTTGAAGAACTGGGCGACGACGCCGTAGCGGTAGTGAGGGTTGCGCGCCAGCCGACCGAGCCAACCCTTCTTCTCGACGGCGCCGCCGGTGAGACGGTCCTGCTCGAGCTGCTCCTGCGGGACGGGGATCTTCTTGAACGCGATCAGCAGCCAGATGATCACCAGCACGGCGGCGATGCCAAGATAAGGACCGAGCACCACGTTCAGGTCGTGCTCCTGGGCGTCCCGAAGGCCCTCTCCCGTGGGGTCTGGTGTGCCTGCTCGGCCGAGGAGGATGTTCGGGGTGATCACCAGGGCTCCGAGGAGGACACCGATGTTGGCGCCGACCGGGTTGAAGACCTGGGCCAGGTTCAGCCGGCGGGTGGCGGTCTCTTCGGGGCCCATGGCGATGGCGAACGGGTTCGCGGAGGTCTCCAGGATCGATAGCCCGGCGGCCAGCACGAACAGCGCGGCCAGGAAGGCGCCGTAGGTCAAGACCTTGCTGGCCGGGAGGAAGAGGAGCCCGCCCACCGCCGCGAGCCCGAGCCCGGTGAGCACGCCCACCTTGTAGCCGAAGCGGCGGTTGATGAAGGCCGCGGGCACCGCCAGCAGAAAGTAGGCGCCGTAGTAGGCGAAGGTCACCAGCCCTGACTGGAAGTTGGACATGCCGGTGAAGATTTTGCGGAAGACGCTGACCATCACCTCGCTGAGGTTGGCTGCGGAACCCCAGGCCGCGAAGCACAAGATCAGCAGCACAAACGGAACAACCAGCACTGGGTAGACCAGAGGACGCTCGTTCGGTTCCTCACTCCCCTGAACCTTGGACCCACTCCTGGTGGTCATAGACCAATCCCCTCGCCGTTGACAAGCTCCGCTCCGATTGGGAACCCTCGCGAAACCTACCTGGGGACGGGCGCGCGGTCCATCTTTGGCCCGGACAACACCTCCGACTCCAGCGAGCGAAGGACCGAACCAACCCGGTGCTGTCGCTGGCTTTGCGGATCTCGCCGATGATGAAGGTGTGCATCAGGTTCCGCCTTCAGACGGCAGCCAGCGAACTGCAGGGAACGGGGCAAGGAAGGCTTCACCATGAAGGACACCCACGGTCTCCCTGCTGAAGGCGGGGTAGCAGCTGTGGGGTCGTCGGAGCTGGAAGGTCTGCTTGAGCGGTACCGACAGGGCGCCACATTAGTTGCCTTGGCGGCGGAGGTGGGCTGCCATCCGGTGACTATTCGCCGGCGTTTGCTCGCCGCTGGCGTTTCCCTGCGGTCGTCTCGCGACGTGAAGCGGCGAGACCCGCAGTGGTGGCAGGACCAGATCGCCGGCGGCCGTTCCGCTGCCGATCTGGCGGCTGAGCTGGGGCTGGCTACTGGCACAGTCTACGCAAGGCTTCACGCTGCCGGGATCTACCTGACTGCAGTGAAGCCCTCGTTCGCTGACTGGTTGCAGGTGCGGGTCCGCCCCGACGGGGACTGTCTGCGCTGGACTGGGCACTGCAATGCTGGCTCCGGCTACGGGCAGGCGTGGTGGAATGGGCGCAAAGTGTTGGTGCACCGGTTGGCGTGGGAACAGCTCGTCGGTCCCATCCCCGACCACTGCGAACTGACCCGCATCCCAGACTGTCCACACCCTGACTGCGTCCAGGTGCAGCACCTACAGTGCCTCCCGCCCCGGCAGCGGATCCAGGGGAAAGTCGAAGCCGGTGCTTTCGCTCACGGCGAGCGTCACTGGAACGTCAAACTCAGTGAGGACGGGGCCCGCGCCATCCTGCTCAGCCGGAACCCAACCCAAGAGACCGCCGATCGGTACAACGTCAGCCCGTCCACCGTCCGCGCAATCCGTGGCGGCCGCTCCTGGCGCCACCTACAACGCTGATCCCGCTTGTCGATGCCCGGGCGATCGCCGACGACACCTCGCGGCGCGGGCGTCCTCGATGACCCGGCTGTCCTCGGCACCGAGGACCATCCGAGTGGCCTCTGCCGCTGAATCGCCCTACCAGCAGCCCGCCAAGACGGCCCCTGACCTTGCTGGTGGTCCTCGAAGCGAGGGTCACGGGCGCCGGGCCCCGTATGGCTTGCTGCCCCTGTCGCTGATGATCCGGGGGGTGTGCGCCTGGTCTGGTGGCGTTGGCCGACCGCTGACAGGGACCTGGCCACGAGCATGTGTGGTCTCGACGTAGCCGTGGGTGCCGGCAGCTGACGCCTGATCGGCAACCGCCTCGACCAGCGCGAGGATGGCGGTGCGATGAGCATTGAGTACGCGGTGGGGACTGCTGCACGAGTAGGTGACATCGGATCTGTGGTGCCGGGAGGTGCCGCTGGAAGGATGTTCACCGTGCCTGAACCCCATCCTCAGGAGTTCCGCGATGATGTCGTGCCCGCAGAACGATCACCACGGCCCCATCACCGTCCTGGTCGGCCTCGACCGTCAGCTCGGGACCGCCGCCTACATCGGCGACGGGCGGAACCGCTGGCCCGCCGTTCACGTCAGCGACGCCGGCCGGCTGTTTCGCACCGCGCTCGAGCAGGCGCCGGCGGGTTCGGTGCTGCACGCCGTCGGCGAAGAAGGCGTCCGGATGCTCGACGTCGCAGAGGTCATCGCCAAGAAGACAGGTCTGCCCGCCGCAGCCGTCGACCCGGAGCAGCGGGGTGTGTTCGGCGCGCTCCTCGGCGGTGACCAGCCGGCCTCCAACGCCGCCACCCGGCAGCTCCTCGACTGGCAGCCCACCGGTCCGACGCTGCTGGAGGACCTCGAAGCCGGCTACTACACCTCCTGACACCGGCCGCCGCCGCGCTCAGCCGCTCGAGGACGCTCGCGCCGCCTTGGGCATCCGCCCCGGCCCCAGCAAGCGGCATCGGTGGCCATGCTTCCCCGCTCCGTTCGCCCTGAGGTCGGACAAGACCCCGGCTGACCCGGTCCCGGCCCGTGTGGGCGGCGGGTCGACGCATCGATGCCCTCCCAGCGAACGGGCCGCTCCCGCTAGCCTGCGGCGACGGGGCTCAGGCCAACCCGGCCTCGTCGAAGCGGTGTGCGAGGCGTTCTCGACGGCGAAGAACCAGGTCGAGCAGAGCTACCTCGCCAACGCCTCGAAGCAGCACATGGCGGTCATCACGCCCTGGTTGAGCAGGCTGTTCGCGGAGAATCGCCGGCTGCTCGCCGACGACTGGTGGCCCTACGGGCTCGAGCGGAACCGGAAGGCGGTCAACACCTTCCTGCGCTACCACCACGAGCAGGGACTGTCGAAGACGCTGCTGACCAGCGAGGACATCTTCGTCCCGGCTCCGCTCCGCTCGTGAGACCTCTCCCTCAGGCTCCTGTGGTCACATCATGGACCTCAGGACGTCGAACTCAGCTCCTCGCGAGGACGGGTCGAAGCCGTGCTCGAGAAGCCAGCGGGCCGCCACCAGACTCCGCCACGACCACCACCCGCGGATCACGTCGAGGTCGACGTCTGTGCCGTATCCGGCGACGACGTCGGCAAGGTGCTCCTCATGTCCGAGCGTCAAGGTCGCGAGGTCGTACAACCCGTCGCCAGGTCCTGCCTCGGACCAGTCGATCACGCCGGTGACCTCGTTCCCGTCGACGAACACGTGGGCGGTCTGCAGGTCACCGTGCGTGAACACCGGGGTCCAAGGCCGGAGGGCAGCCTCGGCGATCCAGCGGTTGCGCACGACGAGGTCGCCAGGAAGGACCGCGTTCCTGACGAGCCACGCGCACTCGCTGTCGAACCGCGATGCGAAGTCATCGACACTGCGACCAGGCCATGGCGGCAGCGGTGCGTCGTGCAGCACCCGCGCGGCAGCACCCGCCGCGGCCCACGCCGCCGACGACGCGGTCGACGGCTCGCCGACGCGGCCCAGTGCCGTCCCGGGGAGGGCGGCAAGCGCGAGCACGGGCGGCTTCCGCCACAAGACCTCCGGGGTCGGGACAGGCGCGATGGCCATCGCCTCGGCCTCGATGTCGGTGCGCTGCTGATCAGCGTCGACCTTCAGGAACACGTCGACGACGCGCAGAGTCGCGCGCTCACCGTGGGCGACGACGACCTCGACCTCTCCCACGCCGCCCATCATCGCGGGATGGCCGAATCGTCGCCACGGTCATCGGGTTCGACGTGGCGGCTGGCACCGACTGATGAGCGCCACCGCCCATGCACGAGGTCCTGGGGAGATGCGTCCGACTCAGTCGTACGGCAACCGGTTCTTGCCCGCACTGAGCGATTGACAGGTTGCCCACAGGTGCTAGCCAGAGCCGCAACAGGCTGGATCGGCAGTGTCAGGCCCAGTGCGAGGCCGAACGCGCCTCGCTGGTGCGGAAGGACGTTCGAGTGACCCTGCAACGGGCCGACGACGACATCGACGCGGAGGCACCGCCTCCCGCTGATCCGCTGCCGGTGCAGGGCGCGGACGAGCCGCTGGCGCGCGGCAGACGGCGGCTGACCCGGCGCGCCCGGTGGCTGCTGATCGGGGCGCTGGCGCTGCTGCTCGCGGGCGGAGCCGTCGGGGTCTGGGCGCTCTACTTCCGCACCCCCGCGGCGCAGACCACCCTGCGGACCGTGACGGTGGCGCAGGAGACGCTCAAGCAGTCCGTCAACGCCACGGGAACGCTGGACCCGGCGACCGAGTCCGACCTCAGCTTCGCCTCCTCCGGCACGGTCACCGCCGTCGACGTCGAGCCAGGCGACCTGGTGACCAAGGGCGACAAGCTCGCCGCGATCGACGACAGCGAGCTCCAGATCGACTACAAGTCGGCCAAGGCGTCGCGGACCGAGGCCGAGGAGGCGCTCAGCAGCCTCCAGGCCGAGGACGACGCCACCGCGACAGCCATCGCCGCAGCCCAGGCCACCGTCGAGGTGAAGAAGAACGCGGTCACCCAGGCCAGGACGGCCCTGGACGCGGCGACGATGGTCTCCCCCATCAACGGCAAGGTCGCGGCGGTGACGGTGGCCGAAGGTGACACCGTCTCAGGTGGTTCGAGCAGCGCGACCAGCGCGACCGCGTCCGACAGCTCGGGTTCCGGGGCCGGCACGGCCGCCAGCACGTCGTCGGGCTCCACAGCCGCGGTCACCCTGATCTCCAACGGGACCTTCACCGTCACCACCGCGGTGTCCAACGCTGACGTGACCTCCATCAAGAAGGGGTTGCAGGCCACCATCACCCCGACCGGCAGCGCCGAGGCCGTCTACGGCACCGTCAGCACCGTCGGCGTCGTGGCGTCCACGCCCTCAACCTCGACATCGTCCAGCAGCGGCTCGGCCACCTTCCCGGTGACGATCAAGGTGACCGGCACCCACAAGGACCTGCTGCCCGGCTCCAGCGCCACGGTGGCCATCACCGTGAAGCAGCTGACCGACGTGATCAGCGTGCCGACGCAGGCGGTGACCACGGTCGACGGCAAGACGGTCGTGCAGAAGCTGGTGAACGGCGAGCAGGTCCCCACCGAGGTCACTCTGGGTGCGTCGGTCGGTGCCTCCACGGTGATCACCAAGGGCCTGGAGGTCGGCGACCAGGTCGTGCTCGGCAGCTTCCGGGCCGCGAGCACCGGCGGAACCGGAGCCGGGACGGGGACCCGGGGCGGCACCGAAGGGACGCAGAACGGCGGCGCCGGGGGCTTCCCGGCCGGCGGTGTCCCGGGACAGGCCGGCCAGGCGCCGGGTCAGGGCAACCCGGCGGGAACCCGATGACCTCGACCGCGGTCCGCGGCACCGAGCGCCCGGCGGCCAGTGAGGTGATCCTCCGGCTCGAGGACGTCCGCAAGACCTACTCCACCGGGGAGCTGGAGGTGCACGCCCTGGCCGGGATCTCGCTGACCGTGCAGGAGGGCGAGTACGTGGCCATCATGGGTCCGTCCGGCTCCGGCAAGTCGACCCTGATGAACATCCTCGGCTGCCTCGACACGCTCACCTCCGGTCGGTACGCCCTCGACGGTGTCGACGTGGCGGAGCTCGACGAGGACGACCTGGCCGCCGTCCGCAACAAGCGGATCGGCTTCGTCTTCCAGCAGTTCAACCTGCTGCCCTCCCTCTCGGCCTGGCGCAACGTGGAGCTGCCGCTCTGCTACTCCGGCACGCCGCCAGCGGTCCGCAAGGAACGGGCCCTGGCCGCCCTGGACCGGGTCGGGCTCGGATCGCGGGTGCTGCACCGGCCCGGCGAGCTGTCCGGCGGCCAGCAGCAGCGGGTGGCCGTGGCCAGGGCGCTGGTCACCGACCCTGCGATGATCCTGGCCGACGAGCCGACCGGCAACCTCGACTCCCGCTCCACCGACGACGTGCTCAACCTCCTCGACGAGCTGCACGGTGCCGGGCGGACCATCGTGCTCATCACGCACGAGGCCGAGGTCGCCGCGGCGGCGGAGCGCGTCATCCACGTCCGGGACGGCCTCGTCTCCGAGGCCGACCACTCCCGACGGACGCGAGAGCCATGAGGTTCGCCGAGACCCTGCGGGTCGCCGTCGAGGCCGTCCGGCTCAACCGGACGCGCTCGCTGCTCACGATCCTGGGCATCATGATCGGGATCGCCTCGGTCAGCCTGACCGTCGGGCTGGGTCAGGGAGCGCAGGACCAGGTCCGCGCCCAGATCAACGCACTGGGCAGCAACCTGCTGATCGTGTCCCCCGGCAGCACCACCACCGGCGGAGTCCGCGGTGGGTTCGGCTCGGCCACCACCTTGACCCGGGCCAACGCTGACGCCTTGGCCAACGAGGCGGTGGCGCCCGACATCGCCGCCGTTGCTCCGGTGGTGACCAGCTCGCAGGTCCTGACGGCCGGCACCACCACCTGGACCTCCAGCGTGGTCGGCGCCACCCCGGCCTGGCAGGGCGTCCGCGCACGGACCCTCGCCGCCGGCCGCTTCCTCACCGACAGCGACGTCGACCAGCACAGCAAGGTCGTCGTGCTGGGCGCTGACACCGCCGCCGAGCTGTTCGCCGGATCGGGCGGAGTCGGCCAGTCGGTCTCGGTCAACGGATCGAGCTTCACCGTGGTCGGCCTGCTGGCCGCCAGCGGATCCACGTCGTCGACGTCCAGCGACGACGACCTGGCCGTGCTGCCCTGGACCACCGCGGCCGACGCCGTGGGCACGTCCGCCACCACGGTCTCGACCATCTACCTGGAGGCGACGTCCTCGGACACCCTCTCGGCGGCCTACCAGGAGGCGAGCGCCGCGCTCTCCTCGCTGCACGACCTGACCGCCGCCGACACCGCGGACTTCCAGATCTCCAGCCAGCAGTCCATCGTCGAGGCCGCCACGGCCACCGACAAGACGCTCACCATCCTGCTGGGTGGTGTGGCCGGCATCTCGCTGCTGGTCGGGGGCATCGGCGTCATGAACATCATGCTCGTCTCGGTCTCCGAGCGCACCCGTGAGATCGGCCTCCGCAAGGCCCTGGGGGCGACACCCACCGTGATCCGGCGGCAGTTCCTGCTGGAGGCCACCACCCTGGGGCTGGCCGGTGGGGTCCTCGGCCTGGCCATCGGGGGCCTCGGCGCCTTCCTGCTCCCGAAGCTGATCGACCAGCCGGTGACGCTGTCGCTCTGGGCCTCAGCCGCCGCACTCGTGGTGGCGGTCGGCGTCGGCCTGGTGTCCGGTGTCTACCCGGCCGGCCGGGCCGCCCGGCTGGCTCCGATCGACGCGCTGCGCCGGGAGTGACGCCCTGATGCCTCATCCGGCCTCGCCTGCTCGTCCGCCCGACCTGTCGTCCGGGCCCACCACCCGTTGCCCACCGCCCCACCTGTCCCATGCCGAGGAGCACGTCTCATGACCACCGCCACCATCCCGCGCCAGCGCCTTCGCGGGGTCAGCACGGGCGCTCTCGTCCTGACCGCGAGCAGCGTCCTGCTGCTGACCGGTTGCGGCTCGAGCACCTCAGCGGACTCGAGCGCTCCCGCGGACAGCGCGCCGAGCCAGCAGACGGCCAACGGAGCTGGGGGCACCCGGGGCACCGGCGGCTTCGTCACCGGCCTGATCGCCGACGTCTCGGGCAAGACGATGCAGGTGCAGGGCACGGACGCCCAGACGGCGGTGACCTACACGGCGAAGACCAGCTTCACCCAGCAGGTGAGCACCAGCGCCAGCGCGATCGAGGTGGGCACCTGCGTGTCGGTGCAGACGTCGGGGGCGGCCAGCGCGAGCACCTCGGTGACGGCGACCGCGGTGTCGGTCACCGCGGCGGTCAAGGGTGAGTGCACCGGCCGGGCGGGTGGTTCCCGAGGGACCGGGGCGCCGAGCGGGATGCCGTCGGGTGCACCCGGTGGCGCTCCGAGCGGTGCGCCATCCGGCGCCCCTCAAGGCGGAACCACCCCGGGCGGCAACGCCGACCGGACGCGGCCGGTGAGCGGCAAGGTGGCCACGGTGGACGGGTCGTCGTTCACCGTCACCAGCGTGGCCTTCGGTGACACCGGCAGCCAGACCTACGTGGTCACCACCTCGGACAAGACGACGGTCACGAAGGACAAGACGGTCACGGCGAAGGCGGTCAAGACCGGTCTCTGCACGACGGCGGCCGGCAAGACCGACAGCACGGGAGCGGTCACCGCCACCTCGGTCGCCCTCCGGCCGGCCGTGGACGGTGCGTGCTCGGCCGGCTTCGGACGCCCGTCAGGTCAGCGCTCCGATGGCTAGGTCGCGACGCCGGTCCCGCCGGAAGCTGTGGAGCATCTTCCTGCCGGGTCTGCTGATCGTCGGACTGGCGGTCGGGCTGGGCGTGCGGCACGTCCAGGCCGCTGCCGCCGCCGACCGGTACGTGAGCACGACCGCGACCACCGGGTCGGTGACCCAGAGCCTGGCGGGCACCGGAGCGCTCGAGAAGGTCTCCTCGGGGTCGGTCTCCTTCCCGGCCGCGGGACGGGTGACCAAGGTCGACGTCGCGGTCGGGGACGAGGTCGAGGCCGGCGACGAGCTCGCCACGATGGACGACATCGCCCTGTCAGCAGCCGTGGTCCAGGCGCGGTCCGACCTGGCCTCGGCCCAGCTCGCCCTGCAGGAGGCGACCGCGGCTGCTGCCGCCGAGGACCAGGCGTCGAGCTCGGCGTCCGCCTCTGCGTCGGCGTCCCCGTCCGCCAGCAGCAGTGGTTCCGCCGGCTCGTCGTCGGGCACCGGAGCGGGCAGCTCGGCGGCGGCCGGCTCGACTGCGGGCGGCTCGGCTGCGGACGGCTCCACCAGCACCGGCGGCAGCACGTCGTCATCTCCCGCTGGCTCGTCCTCGTCGGGCTCGTCCTCGTCGGGCTCGTCCTCGTCCGGCTCGTCCTCGTCCGGCTCCTCGACCAAGGGG
>Ga0210040_10001661_pt1 | contig 33014 bp, 38 predicted proteins | sample CryGeyCG12114_NA_FD_185462 | JGI IMG/M metagenome (GOLD analysis project Ga0210040, IMG submission 185462) | Groundwater microbial communities from aquifer - Crystal Geyser CG19_WC_8/21/14_NA (SPAdes) (version 2) | ecosystem: Environmental > Aquatic > Deep subsurface > Groundwater | place: USA...
CGTCGCGCACAACGTTTCCGCCGACTCTGCGACGTGAGGGATCACACCGCCGGGGATGCGGCGATCGAGGACACGTGCACCGTCGCCAGGTTGATCAGCAGGACCGCCAGGGACGCGGTCTCGACGGCCGCGCCGATCGCCAGCCGGCGGGGGAGCACCTCAGACCCCCGTCGTCGAGCCGGGCCGCACGATCATCAGCACCAGCACCCCGGCCAGCAGGGTGAGCGCCATCGAGATCTGCACCCAGGCGTCGCCCAGGACGTCGAGCTGTGCCGCGACCGCCACGCCGAAGACCGGGACCGCCAGCGCCAGCACGCGTAGACGCGGGTCACGCGGTGCAGCAGCTGCACGCCGGGAAGGGCGGTCGCCGCCGTCGTCTCGTCCAGGGCCAGCCGGGCGTAGCGGGGGGAAGATGCTGACCCGGCAGCCGGCCTGTCCTACACGGAGCTCGCGAGCCGCGCCCGGGTGACGCCGCAGAGCATGCACGCCACCGTCGCGACCCTCATCGAGGCCGGCGCCGTCGTCCCGGCGAGCACCGGTCGTGGCCGGCGCGCCCTGCTGGAGGTCACCCCGCGCGGCCGCCGGCTGCTGGCAGCCGGGCAGGAGGCGGTCGCCGCGGTCGACGCCGAGCTGCGCGAGCTCGGCGGGCTGCCCTCGGACCAGGTGCTTCTCCGGCTGACCACCGCCGTCGCGGGTCGCCCGCAGGCGTGACCCGGTCGATCAGGGCTGTTCGCCGCTGCGTGCCGGACGACGACCTGCAGCGCGGTGCGCCCCGGGGGCCGGACGGCGGCTCGAGTGCTGTCCGGCTTCCCCCTGGTGACCGTCCCGTGCGGACGGCGCGGTCGTCAGGCGACGTCGGTGCGGGCGCCGGCGAGGTACTCCCGCACGGCCGGCTCCGGCACGCGGAAGGAGCGGCCCACGCGGACGGCGGAGAGCTCGCCACCGTGGACGAGGCGGTAGACCGTCATCTTCGAGACCCGCATGATCGCAGCGACCTCGGTGACGGTCAGGAAGGAGACCGTCGGGCGGGGAGCCGGGCGCTGCGCGACCGGGCCGGCCGCCATCGGGTGCGCGGCCTCGGGGCGACCGCCCATGGGGCGGGCGGCCATGGGGTGCTGGACCGCCGGGCGTGCGCCGGGGACGGCGGAGCGGTGGACGGGGCGCGGGCCGTAGCCGGCGGGGCGGGCGAGGGCGGGGGCGGCGGAACGCTGGGGAAGGGACACGTCGTACTCCTCGGTGTGGTCCGCGGTGTCGCGGAGGCAGCTCATCGGCGACGTTGTGCGCCCGTGCTGCTACCGACAGTAAGGGGATGACGCGGACCCCGCGAGGGATAGACGGGACGAGACGGAACGGTCCGCTTCGGCAGATGTTGACCGTGCGCCCGGTGTGGCGAGCGGGGAGTCCGCGCGTCCGGCGCCCCGGGGTGGGGCCACAGCTCGGTGGCGCCGGAGTCCGCTGCGCGGGACGGCTGTTGCCCAGAATGCTTCGACCATGAAAGTGTCCGATGTTGCCGGGGTCACTCCTCGGCAGTCCTGTCGCACAACCGCCTAGGAGGCGTCTTCCGTGTCGTTGACTCACCAGGAGGCCGTGGCACAGCTCACGAGTCCGGGGCAGATGTTCGAGCTGGAGCCCTGGACGCGGCCCGACGGTGGGACCTACCAGGTCTTCCGCCACGCCCCGCCCAGCATGCGGGAGATCTTCGCGCTCGCGCGCGGGCACGGTGACGCGCCCTACCTCGTCTACGGGGACGAGCGGCGCACCTTCGCCGAGACCCTGGCCGAGGCCGACGCCTTCGCCGCCACCCTGGTCGAGCGCTACGGCGTGAAGAAGGGCGACCGGGTGGCGATCGCCATGCGCAACTACCCGGAGTGGATCGTCGGCTTCATCGCGGTGATCTCGATCGGCGCGATCAGCGTGTCGATGAACGCGTGGTGGACCGAGGACGAGATCGACTTCGCCCTGCAGGACTCCGGCTCGACGGTGCTCCTCGCCGACGAGTCGCGGGCGAAGATCGCCGCCGCCTCGGCCGCACGGCAGGGCTGCCGGATCGTGGTCGTCCGCGCGAGCGCTCCGGTCGAGGGCGCCGACAAGTGGGAGGACGTCCTGATGACGGGCGCCTCGCTGCCGGACGTGACCGTCGGCCCCGACGACGACGCCACCATCCTCTACACCTCGGGCACGACCGGCCGCCCCAAGGGCGCCGTCTCCACCCACCGGGCGCTGGTCACCGCGGTCATGGGGTTCCTGGCCCGAGGCATGGTCGCCGCCCTGGTCACGCCCCCCGAGGACCCCGACGCCCCTCCCGGCGGTGCGATCCTCGCCGTGCCGCTGTTCCACGTCACCGGCTGCGTCGCCGTGATGCTCGGCTCGCTCGTGGCCGGGCGGAAGCTGGCGATCATGTACAAGTGGGACCCGGAGGCCGCGCTCCAGATGATCGAGCGCGAGAAGCTCAGCGCCTTCGTCGGCGTCCCCACGCAGAGCATCGACATGCTGCAGCACCCGCGCTTCGCCGAGTACGACACCTCGAGCCTGGTGTCCGTGGGCGGCGGTGGCGCCCCCACGCCGCCGGCCCTGATCGCCAACATCGACAACGCGTTCAAGGCCGCCACCCCGGGCTTCTCCTACGGGATGACCGAGACCAACGCGCTCGGCCCCAGCCTCGCCGGGCAGGACGCGCTGGACAAGCCGATGGCCGCCGGCCGCGTGCCGCTGCCGATGGAGGTCGAGGTCCGCGACCCCGCCACCTTCGAGGTGCTGCCGGTGGGCGCGCGCGGTGAGATCTGGTTCAAGGCGGCCAACCTCATCCGCGGGTACTGGAACCGGCCGGACGCGACCGCGGAGACGATCGTCGACGGGTGGCTGCGCACCGGAGACATCGGGCACCTCGACGACGAGGGCCTCGTGTACGTGGACGACCGGCTCAAGGACATGGTCGTCCGCGGCGGGGAGAACGTGTACTGCGCGGAGGTCGAGGCGGCCATCTACGAGCACCCGGCCGTCATGGAGGCCGCCGTGCTGGGCGTGCCCCACGAGCGGCTGGGGGAGGAGGTCGCCACGGTGATCGTGCTCAACGACGGCGCCTCCCTCACCGAGGACGAGCTCGTCGGGTTCCTGGGCGAACGGCTGGCGTCGTTCAAGCTGCCGACCGTCATCGACATCCGCACCTCGCCGCTGCCGCGCAACCCCGCGGGCAAGTTCCTCAAGCGCGAGCTGCGCGGCGAGCTGGAGCCCCAGCAGGGCTGACCCGCCGTCGACGCACCACCACCGCGCCCCTCGCCGGACCCCGGCGGGGGGCGCGCGTGCTCGCGCACCGGTCCGGTGTTCACGCCCGCCGCGGCCCGGACGATGCTGTGCGGGTCGGACCGCCGCCCGTGTGCGGCCCATCGAGGCGCTGGAGGACCCGTGACGACGGAGGGGCACGCCGAACCGCGCGACCAGATCCTGGCCGAGGCCACCCGGATCGCCGAGCTGCTGGTCGGCGTGCAGAGACAGGTGAACGCCCGGATCGACGCCGCCCTGACCGAGCTGCTGCCCGCGGTGCAGCGGGAGCTGGGCGTCGCGGACGCGGCCCCGGTCGACCTGGGCGGGCTGGTCAACGCCCGGATCACCGGCCTGAGCGTCGTCGTCACCCCGGCGGCCGTGGCCTCCGTCGTCCCACTGTCGGAGGTGTCCGTGGCCACGACCGGGGCCGCGCGCCGCGCGGTGACCGACGTCCTCGACGGCACCGACGACCGCCTCGCCGTCATCGCCGGGCCGTGCTCGATCCACGACCCCGCGGCTGCGCTCGAGTACGCGGGCTTCCTGGCCCGCATGCGCGAGCGCCACGGCGCGGATCTCGAGATCCTCATGCGCACCTACACCGAGAAGCCGCGCACCGAGGTGGACTGGAAGGGCTTCGCCTACGACCCGTTCCTGGACGGCTCCAGCCGGATCAGCGTGGGGCTGGTCGCCACCCGGATGCTGATGTGCCGGATCACCGCCCTGGGCGTGCCGGTCGCCGCCGAACCGCTCAACGCCCTCACCCCCCAGTACGTCAACGGCCTGGTCACCTACAACGGCGTCGGCGCCCGCAACGTCACCGACCAGACGGCACGCGAGCGGGTGTCCGGGTTCTCCTCCGTCGTCGGCTTCAAGAACTCGCCCGAGGGCAGCATCGACGCCGCGATCCAGGCCGTCGTCGCCGCGCGCGCTCCGCACGAGTTCCTCGGCGTCGACGCCCACGGCGTCAGCGCCCAGCTGTCGACGACGGGCAACGACACCGGCCACGTCATCCTGCGCGGTGACAAGGCCGGCCCCAACTACTCCGCGGCCCACGTCGCCGGTACGAGGCAGAAGCTGGCCGCCCGGGGACTGCCGGAGGTGGTCGTGGTGGACGCCTCCCACGGCAACAGCCAGAAGGACCACCGGCGCCAGATCGACGTGGTGCGCGACCTCGCCGGGCAGATCGCCGGCGGCGAGCAGGCGATCCGCGGCGTGATGGTGGAGAGCAACCTCGTCGAGGGGCGGCAGGACCTCGACCAGCGCCGGCCCGAGCGGCTGACCTACGGCTGCAGCGTCACCGACGCGTGCGTCGACCTCGGCACGACCGAGGTGATGCTCGCCGAGCTCGCCGACGCCGTCCGGGCCCGCCGCGCGAGTGGCCCTCCGGCCATCGTCTGAGGTACGCCGCCGGGGCCACGCCTCCGTGGGCGGAGACGGCCGGGCCCGGAACGGTCAGCCGAAGGCGCGGACCAGCTGCTCGCACGCCCTGTGCAGATAGCCTTCCATGGTCTCCGCGGCCTCTTCGGCCTGGCCGGCCTCCATCAGCCGGCAGATGCGCTCGTTCTCGTCGAGGTAGGGCGCGTAGAAGTCCTCCGGCGGGTTCATGACGTGGAACGCCAGCCGCATCTCCACGAGCAGTTGACCCATCACGGCGTTCAGGCGTGCGTTGCGCATCAGCCCGGCCACCGCCAGGTGGAAGTGCATGTTGGCGGTCCCGACGGCCGGCCAGTCGACCCGCTCGCGGGCGGCCAGGCCCTCCGTGACGGCGAGGCGCACGCGGCTCAGATCCGCAGCCCCGGCCGAGTGGACCGAGCGCACGGCGGCGGGCTCGATCAGAGAGCGCAGCTGGTAGATGCTCCTGACGTCTTCGACGCTCAGTCTCCGGACGAACACGCCACGGTTCATCTCGTGCACGACCAGCCGCTCGTGCGCCAGGATGCGGAACGCCTCCCGCAGGGTGTTCCGGGAGACGTTGAGGGCGGCCGCCAGCACCTCCTCCGACAACCGGGTCCCCGGCGCCAGCCGACCTTCGATCAGGTGCGACCTGAGCACATCCACCACGCGCTCGGCGGTACTCGCCAGGACCGGCTGCACCGGGGTGGTGAAGAGCTCGGCCAAGGCGCCGTCCCGCTCGCTCCGGTTCCGCACGTCTTCCCCCTCCGCGTCTCCCGTACGACGCGAGCCGACGGATTGATCAACAAGATTGCTCTTGCGGACATGAAACCGTCAAGGGCCGATAGGTGCGGCAATCAGCACGTTTCAGCCGTGTAACAGTCCGAGGAGGACGGTTACAAGTTGTCGCCCACCTATTGGTGGATGTGTGAACAATCCTCTAGCGTCCGACGGACCGGGTGCAGCCCTGCACCCCCTCGCACGGACAGCGGAGGACGAACATGACGTATGCGGCGAAGGGGCGCGGCGGCCACGCCGGCCGGGCGCGGGCTGTGCGCCGAGCCATCGTGGGGGCCGTCGGGACCTCCCTGGCCCTGACCGCCTGCAGCGGCGGGGGGAGCGACACGGGGACGTCGTCCGGGGAGGCCGTCGACGTGGCGGAGTACCAGGAGGTCGCCGAGGCGGCGATGGCCCCCGTCGAGGAGTACGCGGGCCCCACCGAGGGGCCGGCCGCCGTGCCGGGCGCGAAGGTCATGTTCCTCACCTGCGGATTCGAGGCCGAAGGCTGCAACCTGCCCGGCAAGGCGGCTGCCGAGGCCGGCGACGCCCTGGGCTGGGACGTGACCGTCGTCGACGGGCAGTTCGACCCGTCGGTCTACTCCCGATCCATCCAGCAGGCCATCGACGAGGACTACGACGGCGTCATCATCGATGCCATCTCCGCCAGCGCCGTCGCCGGTCCGATCGAGGCAGCGCGCGGCGCCGGTCTCGTCGTCGGGAGCTACGACTCGCTCAACGAGGTGTCCGAGACCGGCGTCTCGTACGACGTCCAGGCCAGCACCGACGCCCAGGGCGAGGCGATGGCTGCCTACATGATCTGGAAGACGGAGGGACGGGCGAACGCGTTCGTGCTCAACTCGCCCGAGTTCCAGGCGCCCTTCGCCTGGACCGAGACGGCAGCCCAGGAGATCGAGGACTGCTCCTCGTGCTCGATCGTGGACCAGCAGAACTTCACGGCGGGCGATGCGGCCACCCGCCTCCCGCAGCTCACCGTCTCGGCGGCCACGCAGAACCCCGACATGAACGTCATGATCGCCAGCTACGACGCAGCGATGCTGGCCAGCATCCCGTCGATGCAGCAGGCCGGCATCCTCGAGAACGTCATGGTCGGCACGTTCAACGGCGTGAGCCCGGCGATCGAGCTGGTGCGCCAGGGCTCCCTGACGGCCACCGTCGGCGGCGCCATGGAGTGGGGCGCCTGGGCGGCCATGGACAACATGAACCGCGTCCTCGCCGGCGAGGACGCCGTCGAGCAGAACGTCCCGATCCGGCTGATCACCGCGGACAACGTCGACGACATCGAGCCGGGTGGACCGTGGGACGGCGACGTCGACTACCAGTCGGAGTACCAGGCGATCTGGGACGGGCAGTGAGATGACGTCCTCGTCCCGCACGTCGACCGCCCTGCGCATCCACGGGTTGAGCAAGCGCTTCGGTGCCACGCTCGCGCTGGACGACGTCTCGATGACCGTGGAACCGGGTTCCATCCACGCGCTCATCGGTCTCAACGGGTCGGGGAAGTCGACACTCGTGAAGGTCCTCGCGGGCTTCCACGACGCGGACGAGGGCGACATCGAGATGGGGGAGGTGGCCTTCGTCCACCAGGACCTGGGCCTCCTCCCCACGCTCACCGTGCTGGAGAACTTCGCGATCGGTCGGCCCATGGCGATGCGACGTGGGCAGATCGACTGGAAGGCCGAACGGGTCCGGGCCATCACCGCTCTCCGGGAGTTCGGCCTGGAGAACGCCATCGGTCGGCCCATGAGCTCCCTGCCCCAGGCGGAGCAGGCCATCGTCGCCATCGCTCGGGCGCTCGACCGCTCAGCGTCCGGGGCCATCGCCACGCTGGTGCTCGACGAGCCCACATCGGCGCTGCCCGCGCACGAGATCGACATGCTCGCCGATGCGATGCGGGCGTTCGCCGCCCGCGGGGTGGGGATCGTCTTCATCACCCACCGGCTGCAGGAGGTCGTGGAACTGGCCGACAGCCTCACGGTCCTGCGCAACGGACGGGTGGTGTTCACCGGCCGCACGGCGGAGACCGACATCCCCGGGATGGTCGAGCTGATGGTGGGGGAGGCGCCCGCGGCGGCCGGGGCCCCCGAGTGGACCCCGAGCGCCCATGCCGGGCCTCCGGTCCTCGTCGGCCGGGAGCTGCGCACCGACACCCTGGACGCGCTGGACTTCGAGGTCCGACGTGGCGAGATCGTCGGGGTCTTCGGTATGGCCGGTAGCGGGATGGAGTCGCTCAGCGAGGTGCTCGCGGGGCGCGCCTCGCCGACGTCGGGCGAAGTCCGCTACGACGGCGAGCCCCTCCGGACGGGATCGGCCCGGGCCCGCGAGGTGGGCTACGTGCCCAGCGACCGGCCGCGGCGCGGCGTCCTGCCGGGGCTCACCGTCCGCGAGAACATCTCGGTGCGGAGCCTGGGGAGCATCCTCCGGCGGGGGAGCATCTCCGCCCGCGCCGAGCGGGACCTGGCCCGCCACTGGGCCGGTGAGCTGAAGATCAAGCCGGCCGATCCGGACGCGCCCATCCTGACCCTGAGCGGCGGCAACCAGCAGAAAGCCGTGCTGGGCCGGTGGCTGGCGATCCAGCCGCAGGCCATCGTCGCCGAGGAGCCGACCCAGGGCGTGGACGTCTGGGCCAAGGCCGAGATCCTGCGACGACTGCGCCTGGCCGCCGAAGGTGGCGCCGGCGTCCTGCTCACCGCGGTGGAACCCGAGGAGATCGTCGAGTTCTGCGACCGCGTGGTCGTGCTGCGAGGAGGTCGGGTCACCCTCGACGCACCCCGGAGCTCCCTGTCCATCACAGACATCCTCAGTGCGATGCACTGACCTGACTCGAGGCAACCGTGACCGACATCCAGAACGTGCCGTCCACCTCGCCCGCGCCGGCTGCCCGCCCGCCGGCCGACCGCTCCGCGTTGCTGACCACCCTGCCGCGGTTCGGCATGGTGGGCCTTCTCCTGCTGATCGTGGTCGTGTTCAGCGTCCTGCGTCCTGACACGTTCCCCAGCGCGGTGAACCTCCGCACCGTGCTGGTGGAGAGCGCCGTCCTCACGATCCTGGCGCTGGCGGTGATGATCCCCCTCATCGCCAACGACTTCGACCTGTCGGTGGCGGCGGTCCTGGGACTGGCGTCGATCCTGGCCGCCGGGCTGCCCGGTCTGCAGGGGCTGCCCGTACCGCTGGTCATCGTCGCGGTGCTGCTCGTCGGCTTCCTCTTCGGCGTGCTGCACGCCCTGCTCATCGTCCGGTTCGAGCTGCCCTCGGTCGTGGTCACCCTCGGGACGTCCACGCTCATCGGCGGCATCGTGCTCTGGTACACCGACGGCGCGGTCCTGTACTCCGGCATCCCCGCGTCGCTCACCGACCTCGGCCGTGGGTCGCTGCTCGGGGTACCCCTCCCGGTGCTCTACATGGCGATCGTGGCCGCCGTCCTGTGGTTCGTCCTGGATCGGCGTCCGTGGGGGCGCTACCTCTACGCGGTCGGCTCTTCACAGGCCTCGGCCCGGCTGGCCGGGGTGGACACCGCTCGGGTGAGGTCGGTGGCGCTGATCACCTGCTCCACGCTGGCGGCGCTGGCCGGCCTGATCCTGACCATGCGCATCGGTTCCGGGAACCCGTCGATCAGCTCCGCGTACTTCCTGCCGGCCTTCGCCGGGGCGTTCCTGAGCCTGGCCGCCTTCAAGCTCGGGTTCTTCAACCCGCTCGGCGTCGTGCTGTCGGTGTACCTGCTCGCCATCGGGGTCAACGGGCTGACGTTGCTGGGAGCCCCGTCGTGGGTGGAGCCCGTCTTCAACGGCGTGGCCCTCATCGTCGCCGTCGGCCTGGCCCGGCTGTCCGTGGGCCGCTCCCGCAAGTTGTTCGGCAGTGCCTGAGCCGGCACGTCCGCGTCAGCCGGGGCGCATGCACGCCTCGGGGCTAGGAGAGAGAACGTGACAACCGAGACAACGGTCCCCGCTCGCGTGGACGTGGTCGTCGTGGGCGCCGGCGTCGCCGGCGCCATAGCGACCCGCGAACTCGTCGAAGCCGGATTCAGCGTCGTCTGCCTCGAGCAGGGCGACTGGACCCCCCGGTCGGAGTTCACCGGAGCGACGAAGGACTGGGAGCTGGCTGCCCAGCGCAACTGGCACCCCAACCCCAACGTCCGGGGCATGACAGCGGACTACCCGATCGACGTGAGCGAGTCCGACGTCAATCCCCTCATGTACGCCGGCGTCGGGGGCAGCAGCATCCTCTACGGCGCCCACTGGGTGCGGTCGCTGCCGTCGGACTTCCGGGTCCGGACGCTGGACGGGGTGGCCGACGACTGGCCGCTCACCTACGAGGACCTGCAGCCGTACTACGAGCGCATGGACGAGCAGATGGGCGTGTCCGGGCTCGGTGACGACCCGACCTACCCGGAGACCGCGGCCCCACCGCTGCCGCCCCTGCCCATCGGCAGGATCGGCATCCGAGCGGCGAAGGGGATGGACGCCCTGGGTTGGCACTGGTGGCCCGCGCCCAACGCCATCGCCTCGCGCGCGTCGCGCGGCCGCGAGGCCTGTGTCCGCCGGGGAACCTGCCAGACCGGTTGCCCGGAGGGGGCCAAGTCGTCCACCGACATCACCCACTGGCCCGAGGCGATCGCCCGCGGCGCGGTGCTGGTCACCGGTGCCCGGGTCAGCGAGGTGACCGTCGACGACCGTGGGCTCGCGACGGGCGCTACGTGGCTGGACCGGGAGGGCGTCCGCCAGCACACCCGTGCCGACGTGGTGATCCTGGCCGCGAACGGAGTGGGCACGCCGCGGCTGATGCTCATGTCGAGCTCCCAGCGCTTCCCCGACGGACTCGCCAACTCCTCCGGGCTCGTGGGCCGCCGGCTGATGATGCACCCGTACGCGGCGGTCAACGGGGTCTACGACGAAGACCTGGAGAGCTGGCTGGGCCCGGCGGGCCAGTCCATCGTCTCGGCGCAGTTCTACGAGACCGATGCCTCGCGGGGCTTCGTGCGCGGGGCGAAGTGGCAGGTCATGCCCTCGGGCGGGCCGCTGGGCAACCGTTCGGGATACGGCGGTCGTGCCGTCGCTGGAGGGACCGACGAACTGGCCGGCTGGGGGGCGGACTTCCACGCCCAGTCCCGCCGGGCATTCGGACGGAGCTTTGAGTGGGGGATCATCGCCGAGGACCTGCCGGACGAGGGCAACCGCGTCGTCCTGTCCGACTCCCTGCTGGACTCCAGCGGCCTGCCCGCGCCCAAGATCGTCTACAGATCGAGCGAGAACACCAGGAAGCTGCTGGAGTTCCACCGGGACCGGGCGCGGGAAGCCCACCTCGCCGCCGGGGCGATCGAGACCTTCGACACGCCGCTGATGCGCGACTGCGGCTGGCACCTGCTGGGCACCGCCCGCATGGGCACCGACCCGGCCGACTCGGTCGTCGACCAGTACGGACGCAGCCACGACGTCCCGAACCTCTACCTCATGGACGGGAGCACCTTCGTGACGTCCTCGGGGATGAACCCCACCGCGACGATCGCGGCGCTCGCGCTCCGGTCCGTCGAGCACCTGATCGCCGGGCGCCGGTCCCAGGTGGTGCCGGCATGAACCCGATCCAGATCGGACTCATGGATCCCGCGCACGTGTCGGAGCAGTTGTCCGACGAGGAGCGCGAGGCATACGCGATGCTCGCCGACGAGCTCATCCCGGCCGCGGAGGGGATGCCGGCGGCCAGTGAGGTGGACGTGCACCGGCGCTGGATCGACCAGGCCCTGCGGCTGCGGCCGGACCTGCGGCTCCACCTCAAGGTGGCGATCGCGGCGGTCGGCACGGGCGACTCGCCGCGCCAGGTGGCGATCGGCCTCGCGAAGGAGCAGCCGGAGATCTTCGCCGCCCTCGGCCAGCTGACCGCCGGCGCCTACTACATGGACGATCGCGTCCGGGACGCCATGGGCTACCCGGGGCAGGAGGCGCGGCGGCTGGTCGACGACACCGACGAGTACCTCGAGATGCTCGGCCGGGTCGTCGAGCGCGGCCCGGTCTTCCGGGAGATCCCCCGATGAGCGGGCAGGACCCCACGCCGGGGGGCCCGGCTCGCGTAGCGCTGGTGACCGGTGCCGCATCCGGCATCGGGCGGGCGGCCGCGATCGCGCTGTCCTCCCGGGGACTGCACGTGGTCGTCGCCGACCTCGACCTCGACGGGGGGCGCCGGGTCGTCGACGCGCTGCCCGGACCCGACGCCCTGGCCGCGCGGGTGGACATGTCCTCGGCGGCCGACGTGGCCGACCTGGTCGCGACGGTGGAGGACTCCTTCGGCCGGTTGGACGTGGTGGTGAACAACGCCGGCGTCCAGCGGTCGGGCGCGGTCACGGAGTTCGCGGAGGAGGACTGGGACCTCCTCCTGGGCGTGAACCCGCGCTCGTGCTTCCTCGCCGCCAAGTACGGGGTGCCGCTGATGCGCCGGTCCGGTGGCGGGAGCATCGTCAACGTCTCGTCCATCGCCGGCCTCCGGGGTGGTCCGGGGCAGACGGCCTACTCGGCGTCCAAGGGCGCGATCGTCGCCTTCTCCCGAGCGCTGGCAGTGGAGCTCGCCTCCGACGGGATCCGCGTCAACTGCCTCTGCCCAGGGTGGGTCGACACGCCGTTCAACGAGCCGGCGATCGCCTTCATGGGTGGCCGCGCCCGTCAGGACGCCATGATCGCCGCGACCGTGCCGATGGGTCGTCAAGGGACACCGGAGGAGATCGCCCGCACGATCGTCTTCCTCGCTCTGGAGGAGTCGGCCTACATGACCGGGCAGGCGCTCGTGGCGGACGGCGGGCAGATCTGATGCAGCTCACGCACGCCCAGGCACTCGCTGCCATCGAAGGCGGCCTGGCCAGGGCGCGGGAGCGGGCTGTGCCGTCGTGCTTCGCCGTCGTCGACGGTGGCGGCAACCTGCTCGCCTTCGTCGCGGACGAGTCGGCGATGCTCGTCTGTCGCGACCTGGCGATCGGGAAGGCCTACACGTCCCTGTCCCTCCGGGCGGCGACGTCGAGCCTGACGGGTGCCGTCCAACCAGGAGGCGCCTTCTTCGGGCTCGGCACCGCGGTCGTCGGTCGCCCGCTGGTGACGTTCGCCGGGGGCCAGCCCCTCGGCACACCGGTCCTCGGGGCGGTGGGGGTGTCCGGCGGGTCCTTGGAGGACGACGAGGACATCTCCCGTGCGATGGTGCGCGCCTGGGAAGCGGCCCGGGAGAGCGGATGACCGGGCAGGTCACCGTGGACCTCAACAGCGACCTGGGCGAGGGCTACGGGCGCTGGAGCTTCGGCACGGACGAGCAGGTCCTCGAACTCGTCTCCAGCGCCAACGTGGCATGCGGGGCCCATGCCGGGGATCCGAGCACGATCCGTGCCACGGTCGAGGCGGCGGTCGCCTCCGGCACCGTCGTCGGGGCTCACGTGGGTTATCCGGACCTGCAGGGCTTCGGCCGCCGGGACCTCGGCATGGCGCCCACCGAACTGGTGGATTCGGTGGTCCACCAGATCGCCGGTCTGGTCGGGTTCACCCGCCTGGCAGGAACAGCGGTGCGGTACGTCAAGCCGCACGGCGCGCTCTACAACCGCGCGGCCGTGGACGACGAGCACGCCTCCGCGGTCGTCCACGCCGTGCGCGAGTACGACGACGGGCTCGCCGTGATGGGCCTGCCGGGGTCCCGGCTCACCCGGCTGGCTGACGAGGCGGGGCTACGCACTGTCTCCGAGGCGTTCGCCGATCGGGCGTACCTGGAGGACGGGACGTTGGCGCCGCGGTCCCTGCCGGGCGCCGTGCTCACCGACGCCGAGGCCGTCGTGGCCCAGGTCGTGCGACTCGTGCAGGAGGGTCGGGTGGAGGCGATCGGAGGCGCGACGGTCGACGTGCGTGCGGACAGCATCTGCCTGCACGGTGACACTCCCGGTGCAGTAGCGCTGGCGGGCCGTGTCCGGACCGGCCTCGCGGCGGCGGGGATCGTGGTCCGCAGTCCCCTCGCCTCCGGTTCGTGAGGATCCGCCCGTGCGGCGAGGTCCATCTCATGGTCGACGTCGACGACCTGGACAGCGCGATGGCGCTGTACCGCCATCTGGAGGCCGAGGCGCTCCCCGGCATCGTCGACCTGGTGCCGGCGGCTGCGACCGTCCTCGTCGAGTTCGACCCCGACGTGGTCGAGGCCGGCGCGCTCGCCCGCCGGATCGAGGCGCGGTCATCGCTGCCGGCGCCTGCGCCACCGTCCGAGACGGTTCGCATCCCGGTGGTCTACGACGGGCCGGACCTGTCCTTCGTCGCCGAGGTGATGGGCATGGCCATTCCTGAGTTCGTCCGCTGGCACACCTCCGGCAGGTGGACCGTCGCGTTCGGCGGCTTCGCACCCGGTTTCGGGTACTGCGTGACGGAGGGCGAGCGGCCGGACATCCCGCGCCTGCACGCACCCCGCACGGCGGTGCCCGCCGGCTCCGTCGCGATGGCGGGTGCCTTCACCGGGATCTACCCACGCGAGTCACCAGGGGGGTGGCGCGTCATCGGCCGCACCGATCACGTCCTCTGGGACGAGCACCGCGACCCGCCCGCCGTCCTCCGACCGGGCGTGGACCTGTGCTTCACCGCGACGGCGTGAGGGCGGCGCGCGTCCTGCGGCCGGGCTACTTCACCAGCGTGCAGGACCTCGGGCGAGGAGGGATGTCCCACCTCGGGGTCTCCGGCTCCGGGGCGCTCGACCGCCGCAGCAGCGGCCTGGCCAACCGGCTGGTCGGCAACGCGCGCTCGGCTGCGGTCCTCGAGACCACGCTCGGCGGACTCGCGCTACGGGCCGAGGCCGGTCTCTACGTCGCGGTCACCGGCGCCCACGTCCCGATCAGCGTCGACGGATCGGCCCGGGGCATGAACTCGGCCTTCCGGCTGCGTGAGGGACAACTGCTCGAGCTCGGTGATGCCGACACCGGTCTGCGCAGCTACGTGGCCGTCCGCGGCGGATTCGCGCTGCCCCCGGTGCTGGGTTCGCGAGCACGGGACGTGATGTCCGGCCTGGGCCCCGAGCCGCTGCGGGCCGGCGACCTGCTGCCCGTAGGCGACGAGCACGGCGACTTCCCGCCGATCGACTGTGCGCCGGTGGCTCGTCGGGGTGCCGAGGAAGTGGTGGTCGACTACGTGCTCGGCCCCCGGGACGACTGGTTCCACCCCGAGGCCATCCGTCTCCTCGGCGGGAGCCGGTGGACGGTCGACGTCGCCAGCAACCGGATCGGCGTGCGGCTGCACGGGCCCACGTTGGCCCGCGCGGTGACAGGAGAGCTGCCCAGCGAGGGCATGCCGTTGGGTGCGATCCAGGTTCCGCCGGCCGGCCCCATCGTCTTCCTCAACGACCATCCCGTCACCGGCGGCTACCCCGTGATCGGAGTGGTCCGCCGTGCCCACCTGGACGACCTGGCGCAGCTGCGCCCAGGTCAGACGGTGCGCTTCCGGTCTCGCTGACCCGTTCGTCCTCGTCGCGGCACACGTCACGACCGGGCCCGGGAGAGCACGGGCCGGACGACGACGGCGAACAGTACCGCCAGCGCGGCGACCCCGAGCATCGCTCCGCGCAGGTCGGCCGCGTCGGACAGCTGCCCGACGTAGACCGGGCCGAGCAGGAAGCCCAGGTAGGCGGTGGTCGACACCAGGGAGGTGGCCCGTCCGCGGACCCCCTCGTCCAGGTGCCCCACGCTGCCCTTGAGCACGGTGGGGAAGAGGACCGCCGTGCCGGCAGCGGCGAGGGAGAGGCCGAGCAGCGCGAGCCAGGGAGTCGGCGCGACCGCCAGCAGGACCGTGCCGAGGGCCGCCGCGCCGCTCCCGCCGAGCAGCAGCGGGACGACCGGCACGTCCGGCCGTGCGCCCACCGCGAAGCGGGCGACGGCCACGACGCCGGCGAAGAGGGCCGGCGCGACGGCGGTCAGGCCGAGCGGCACGGACAGGACGTCGCCGAGGTAGACCGCGCCCCAGCTCTGGTGGGCGTTTCTCGACGGCGAAGGCCAGCGCTGCGACCAGGCCCACGAGGACCAGCAGCCCCCGCCGGGGCGGCGTGCGACCGGAAGGCGGCGTCCCCGGCTCCGGCGGAGCGGCGGCGACGGGGACGACGCGCGGCGACGGGGCGAGGAGCCGACCGGCCGCGACGAGCCCGACGGCCGCCGCGGCCACGAAGGCGACGGGCAACGGCGCACCAAGTCCGGCGAGCAGCCCGGTGAGCAGGCTGGCGCCGACGACGGCCGCCGAGAAGCTGCCGTGCGCCCGGGTGATCACGGGGCGTGCGGTGGCCCGCTCCAGGTCCACCGCGACGGTGTTGATGGCGACGTCCGCGGCGCCCGAGGTGGCGCCGAGGACCGTCAGCCCGATGGCCAGGCTCACCGGCCCGCGGGCGGTCACGGCGACCAGGACCCCGGCCAGCCCCAGGGCGACCAGCGCGGCCGCCGGGACCCGCCGGCCGAAGCGGTCGACGGCCGGACCGGTCAGCAGCATCGCCGGGAGTGCCCCCAGGCCGACGAACAGCAGCGCCGTCCCGAGCTGACCATCGGTCAGCCCGGCCTGCTCGCGCACCCGGGGGAGGGCGCCACCCCAGGCACCCCACAGGCTGCCGAACGCGGCGAAGGCCAGGTAGGCGGGAGCGCTGGTCGCGCGCAGCGGGGCCGTCCGCGTCATGCCGGTCATCGTGCCCGCGTGCACGCGCGCCGACCCGGGAGGTCAGTCCAGGTCGTCGGGGCCCGGGCCCACGCCGCCCGAGTCCGGCACCGGGGAGGTCTCCGGCACGTCGTCGTCGGGCGGTTCGTCGGCCACCGGCCCCTCGCTGTAGAGGGTGCTGGGGTCCTTCGGGTTCATCTCGCGCACGGGTTCCCTGTGCCCGGCTGCGCCGCACGGCATGCCCGGGCCGGGCGGGTGTCGGCACCCCGGTTCCGGGGGTAACCGCCTCCGCATGGCATCGACTCTCGTGCGGCCCCGGTCCGGCAAGGTCATCGCGGGGGTCTGCGCGGCGCTGGCCGATCGCTTCGGGCTCTCCCGGGGCCTGATGCGGGTGGCGTTCGTGCTGTTCGGTCTGTTCGGGCTCGGGGAGCTGGCGTACGTCGTGCTGTGGGTGCTGATCCCGAAGGCGCCGTGAGCGGCGCCGGAAGCCGGTGCCGTCCAGGGGCGCAGGAAGGGGACGTCCGTGCTGACCCGCCGTGGCCTGCTCGTCGCCGGTGCCGGCCTGCTCGCCGCCTGCCGCGCGCGTCCCGTCGAGGACGGGGGAGCCGACGGTGACGGCGGGGTGCTGACCGCACGCCCGGGGGCCGGAACTCCCTCGCCGGGGCCGCTCACCGCGCCCGGCACCCACCTCCTCGGCGTCGAGGCGGTGCGCGATGCGCTGCTGCACGTCCCGCAGAACCTGCCGCCGGGAGCGCTCGCGCCGCTGGTGGTGAGCCTGCACGGAGCCGGTGGCGATGCGGTGGCCGGGCTCGAGCTGCTGCGCGCGACTGCCGAGGAGCGCGGTCTGCTGGTGGTCGCGCCCGCATCACGCGGGAGCACCTGGGATGCGGTGCGGGACCGCTACGGCGTCGACGTCGACGTCGTCGACCGCGCCCTGGCGGCGGTGTTCGCCGCCGTCGCGGTGGCTCCCGACCGGGTGGCCGTCGCCGGCTTCTCCGACGGCGCCTCCTACGCGCTCGGTCTCGGGCTGGCCAACGGCGGCCTGTTCGGCGACGTCCTCGCCTTCTCGCCGGGGTTCGTCCCACCCGGGGCACCGCGCAGGGGCAGGCCGCGGATCTTCGTCTCCCACGGGGACGACGACGACGTCCTCCCCATCGGCCGCACCAGCCGGCGGATCGTGCCCGCGCTGCGCGACGACGGGTACGACGTGACCTACCGCGAGTTCGCCGGGCCGCACACGGTGCCGCCGGAGATCGTGCGGGAGGCGCTGGACCGGCTGGTCTGAGCTCAGCCCGGGTGCGGGGAGGCCAGCGCCGAGCGCACCTGCTCCCCGGCGAGGCGGCGGGCCCGCACCAGCGGGTCGTCGCCCGGTAGCTCCGGGGTCGTGGCCGCACGGGCGAACCGGCTCAGCGCGCCGTCGTAGAGCAGGAGCAGCGTGGCGGCGAGGTCGCCGGGGTCGCGGGCCCCGGCCTGGTCGGCGAGGTCGCGCAACCGGTCGGTGAGCAGCTGCGAGTCGGCATCCAGCCACTGCTGACCGGGGTGACCCGGTGGCAGCTCGGTCGCCGCGGCGAGGAAGCCGCACCCGCGCTGGTTGCCCCCGCGCTCCCGGTACCGCGCCACCGCGTCGAACAACGACAGCAGGCGGTCGCCGGGGTCGTGCCGCTCGGCGAGGACCTCGTCCCAGGTCTGCCGCCACTCCTCGTGGCGCTGCTGCAGGTAGGCGGCCACCAGACCGTCCTTGCCGGCGAAGTGCGCGTACATCGTGGCGGGGGAGACCCCGGCGCGGCCGAGGATCGCGTCCACGCCGGTGGCAGCGATGCCCGACTCGTAGAACAGCCGGCCGGCCGCGTCGAGCAACCGCTGCCGAGCGGGTCGGGATGCCGGGGCGGGGGTCACCGGCCTAGTGTAACGACCGTTATGCAGAAACGATCGTTACAGTCGCGCTCCGCGAACGGGCTCGTCGCGGCCGGCCTCGCCGTCATCGCCGTCACCTACGGCCTGGCCCGGTACGGCTACGGGCTCTACCTGCCCGAGTTCCGGGCCGCGTTCGGCCTGTCCGCCGGTGCCGCGGGCGCCGTCGCGGCGGGCGGGTACGGCGGCTACTGCGCAGCCGCCGTGCTGGCCGGTCGCCTGGTGGGCACGGGGCGTGCCCGCGCGACGCTGTGGCTGGCCGGCGGGAGCGCTTCGCTGGGGTGCCTGCTGGTCGCCACGGCCTGGAGCGGTCCGGTCCTCGCCGTGGGCGCCCTGGTCGCCGGCAGTGGCGCGGGTGCGGCCACCCCCGCGCTGGTCGCCGCGGTGACAGCGACGGTGCCCGCGGCGGGGGAGGCGCGCGCGCAGGGGGTCGTCAACAGCGGCACCGGTGCCGGTGTCGTCGCGGGCGGGCTGCTGGTGCTGAGCGTTCCCGGGAGCTGGCGCTGGTCGTGGGTGGGCTTCGCCGTCGTGTCGCTGGCCGTCACCTCGTGGGCCGACCGCTCCGCGCGCTGGGCATCGGCACCGCACCTGGCGATTCCGGCCCCCCGCGGGCCCGGCAACCCCAGGGTGCTGCGCCGGCTGGGGCGACCACTGCTCGCCGCGCTCCTGGCGGGAGGCGGGTGCGCCGGGGTGTGGACCTTCGGGCGGGACCTGATGGCCGAGGAGGGTGGCCTCCCGGACCGGGTCACCGGACTGCTGTGGTGCGTCCTGGGTGCTGCCGGCCTGCTCGGCGGGGCGAGCGGTGTCCTGGTCGCGCGCGTGGGCCTGCGCGCGGCCTGGACCTCGTCGGTCGCCGTCGCGGGGGGAGGGACCGCGCTGCTCGCGGCGGCCCCCGGTGCGCCTGCCCTGGCCGCCGTGGCCCTCACCTGCTTCGGAGCCGCGTTCGTCTCCCTGAGCGGGGTGCTCCTCGCCTGGGGGGCGGAGCGGGAACCGGCCGCGGCCCCGGCTGCGGCCGGGGTGCTCTTCATCGGGCTGACCGTCGGTCAGGCACTCGGGTCCGTCCTGCTGGGGGCGGTCGCCGGGGCAGGGGGCCCGGTGCCGGCCTTCTACGCCGCTGCTGCGCTCGTCGTGCTGTCCGCGGGAGCGGCAGAGCCGCGCCGGCGAGCGCCGGTCGGGACCGGCGTGCGGGCACCCACCGGTGCGGCCGGGCAGCGCTCCGGGGTGCCCGAACGCATGGTCTAGGGTGCGAGTCGGATTCTAGAACCGCGATCTAGGAGGCGCTCGACGTGTGGACCCGGGACACCGCGCCTCCGAGCCCTGGCGTCCCGTCGCCCGTGACCGAGCGCGCCACCCTCGTGCTCGCGCCGAACGCCAATGCCTGGACCTTCGAGGGCACCAACACCTGGCTGCTCGCCGAGCCAGGGGGGAACGTCTGCGCGGTGGTCGACCCCGGCCCGGACGACGACGACCACCTCGCGGCCATCCTGGCCGCGGCCGGGGACCGACGGATCGTCGCGGTGTGGGTGACGCACCGCCACCACGACCACTCGGAGCTCGCGCCGCGCCTGGCCCGGGAGACCGGTGCGGAGCTGCGCGCCGCGCACCGCCGAGTGTCCGACCGGCCGTTCGCCGCCGACGAGGTCCTCCGCGCAGGTGCCCTCGAGGTCCGCGTGGTGTGGACGCCGGGCCATACCGGGGACTCGGTCTGCTTCCACCTCCCCGCCGAGGGCAGCGTCCTCACCGGCGACACCGTGCTCGGTCGCGGGTCACCCATCGTCGAGCCCGGCCGGCTCGGACAGTTCTTCGACAGCCTCGAGCGGCTCGGCCGCGTGTGCGCGGCGCCGGGGTCGGTGATCCTCCCCGGCCACGGGCCGGTTCTGCCCGACCCGCTGCCCGAGCTGGCGCGCCGGCGGGAGTCGCGCATGCGCCGGGTCGAACAGGTCGTGGCGGCCATGGCCGACGGCATCGAGGAGCCCGACGCCCTCGTGGACCACATGTACCCCGGCCTCGCCCCGGAGCTGCGCGACGCCGCGCGGATCTCCGTGGAGGCCTCGATCGCCCACGTCCAGACCGTTCCCGATCCCGTTCCGAGCTGAGGAGATCCACGCCGGTGCCGCCACCCACGAAGCCCGCCCCCGTACCCACCCCGGAGACCCTGCCCTTCTGGGAGGGCTGCGCCGCCGGTGAGCTGCGCATCCAGCGCTGCCAGGCCTGCGGCAAGCACGTCTTCTACCCGCGGCCGGCCTGCCCGCACTGCCACTCGACCGACCTGGAGTGGGTGGTCAGCGACGGCACCGCCACGCTGCACTCCTACGTCATCAGCCACCGGGCCGGCCCCGGCTTCGCCGAGGAGGTGCCCTACGTGATCGCGATCGTGGAGCTCCCCGAGGGCGTCCGCATGATGACCAACCTCGTGCAGGTGGAGGCCGACCCCGCCCAGCTGCCGCTGGACATGCCGCTGCGCGTGGTGTTCGAGCCGCGCGGCGACGTCCACCTGCCGCTGTTCGCACCTGCCGGGAGTGCCGCATGAGCGCCAAGGACGACATCGTCATCATCGGCGCGGCCGAGACCGACGAGCTGGGCAAGCTGCCCAACATCTCCACGATGGGCCTCCACCTCGAGGCGGCGCGCAACGCCCTCGCCGACGCGGGGATGACGCCGGCGGACATCGACGGGCTCGCGACGGTGCAGACGCCGGGGCCGGTGAGCATCGCCCACGCCCTCGGCGTCGAGGCGAGGTGGCTCGACGGCACCGGCGTCGGCGGCACCTCGTTCCTCTTCCACGTGCGGCACGCTGCCGGCGCCATCCGCGCGGGCCTGGCCGAGACGGTGCTCATCACCCACGGCGAGTCCGGCCGATCGCGGGTCGACGCCCCCGGCTGGGGCCGGAGCCCGCAGTCGCTCAACGGACAGTTCGAGGCGCCCTACGGCGTCTTCGGCCCGCCCACGGCCTTCACGCTGACGGCGCTGCGCTTCATGCACGAGACCGGCACGACGCTCGAGCAGCTCGCGGAGGTGGCCGTCGCCCAGCGCCGCTGGGCGAACAAGAACCCGCGCGCGCTGATGCAGGACCTGATCACCGTGGACGACGTCTTCGCGTCGAAGATGATCGCCTGGCCGTTCAACCTGCTCATGTGCTGCCTGGTCACCGACGGCGGTGGCGCGCTCGTGGTCACGACCCGGGAGAAGGCCGAGGCCCGCGGGCACGACAAGCCGCTGGTGCACCTGCTGGGAGCCGGCGAGGCCGCGGACTCCCCGATGGTGAGCCAGATGCCCGACCTCACCTCGTTCGGCGCCTTCAAGCGCTCGAGCGCGGCGGCGTTCGCCGAGGCCGGCATCACGCACTCCGACGTCGACCACCTGATGATCTACGACGCCTTCGCCCACGTGCCGCTCTACGGGCTCGAGGACGCAGGCTTCGTGGGCCGCGGCGAGGCGGGCGCGTTCGTCGCCGAGGGCCACACGTCCCCTGGCGGGCGGCTGCCGCTGAACACCAACGGCGGCGGCATGTCCTACACGCACACCGGCATGTACGGCATGTTCGCCATCCAGGAGGCCGTCCGCCAGGTGCGCGGTGAGGCGGCCGCGCAGGTCGAGGGCGTCGAGCGCAGCGTCGTCATGGGCAACGGCGGCATGTTCATGGCCGGCGCCACCCTCGTCCTGGGCAACGCACCGCGCTGACCCGCACGCCGGCCGCCGCCCATCCCCGGGGGCGGCCGGCGTGGGGCCCTCCGGGACGGTGGCGCAGCTCTCGGGTGGGATCCCCGCCCGGCCACGCGACCGTGCCCTAGGCTGTTCTAGAACTTCGTTCTAGCTCGCCGAGGGGGAGGCCCGATGCCGCGCGACGCCGGCCCCGTCCCGGGGCGCAGCGCCTGGAAGTGGAGCCGGACCGGCGAGACCCGCCGGGTCCTGCTCGACGCTGCGCGCGAGGTCTTCGCCGAACGCGGCTTCGCGGAGTCCAGCGTGGCCGACGTCGTCGAGCGGGCCGGCTCCAGCGTGGGCAGCCTCTACCACCACTTCGGCGGCAAGAGCGAGCTCTTCCTCGCACTCTGGGAGGACTGGCAGAGCAGCCAGGAGCAGCGCGCCGCCGAGGCGGTCACGGCCGCCCGCCGGGCGGGGGAGCAGCGGCCCTTGGCCCTCTTCGTCGCCGGCGCCCGGGGCTTCCTCCGCGGCTCGTGGGAGGGGCGCGTTCTCGGCAGCCTGTTCGTGGACAAGGACGGGCCGCCCGGGTTCGAGCTGATGCGGCGCACCCGCGGGCACGAGTGGCTGCGGCAGAACTCCCTGCTGCTGCGGGCACGTGACGACGCCATCGGCCGGGTGACCGTCTCGGTGCTGACGACGGTCATCGGCGAGGCCGGCCGCGAGGTCATGGCCAGCCGCACCCGTCGCGAGGCGGAGGCCATCGTCGACGCAGCGGTCGCGATGATCGAGCGGCTCGGCGTCCTGGGCGAGGAGGCCGAGGAGCCCGGTCCGGCCGACGCGAGCGGGGCCGCCGACCCGGAGGACGCCTCCTCCTGGGCCGGCGACGAGGTGCCGCAGCCAGGCGCCGGGACGGCTGTCGCCGGCGCCTGACCAGCGGTCACTCCGGTGCGCCGACCTCCGCCCGGCCGCGGTCGATGACGACCGTGCCATCGCCGCGGAGAGTGCGGAACAGCAGCGCGCCGTCGGGCCCGCCCTCCTGGCGCCAGATCCGCACGGTCAGCTCGTCGCCGGGCAGGACCGGCGAGCTGAACCGCCCGGACATCGCGCGGAACTGCCCCGGGTCGCCGTCCATGGCCGTCATCAGCAGGCCGCGGCCGGTGATGCCGTAGGTGCACAGCCCGTGCAGGATCGGCCGCTCGAAGCCGGCGCGCGCGGCGAACTTCGGGTCGGAGTGCAGCGGGTTCCGGTCACCGTTGAGGCGGTAGAGCAGCGCCTGCTCGGGGCGGGTGGCCAGCGTGACCTCCCAGTCGGGCGCGCGGTCGGGCTGCGCCCAGTCGTCGGCCTTCGCCGGCGTGTCGGACTCGACCTGCTCGCCGCGGATGAAGATCGAGCTGCGCGTGGTGATCAGCGGCGCGCCGTCGGCGTCCGTGGCCGTGGACGACGACGTGACCAGGGCCCCGCTGCGCTTGCCCTCGATGGACTCCACCCGTGCCTGCGCGCGCAGGGTGCCCTCCACCGGCAGGACCCGGTGCAGCCGGATCTCCTGCTCGGCGTGCACGAGCATCGTGCGGTCGAACTCGCCGATGCCCGGGCCGGGGGCCTGGGCCAGCAGCACCCCGAAGGTGGGCAGCACCTGCTGCTCCACCCCGTGGCTGTTCTCCGTGGTGAAGGGGAGCTCCTGGCTGGGATCGCCCAGCCCGGCGCCCACGCCGACGGCGTAGAGCAGGGCGTCCTTCGGCGTCCAGCTGCGCTCGTGGGCAGGTCCTTCGCGACCGATGGCCGACAGGTCCAGCGCCATGGTCAGGCACCCCCCGCCCGCACGCCCGGGCCGGTCTGCCCGTCGAGCTCCCGGGGGCGGCCCGTGCCGCCCGCACTCGTTCCGTCAACCACCGCGTCCACTGCCGGCATCCGCCTTCCCTCGACGTCGCGGCGCTGCTCTGCGCCGCCCGGCCAGCATGCCCCACCGCCGTCCTCAGCTCTAGAGCCCTGTTCTAGTATTGCCAGGACAGTGGGGAGGGCGAATGTCCTGGTCGACCGCGTCGCGCCCGGACGGGCTCGAGCAACCGGTCGTCGGCACATCCGGCGCGACGGACAGCCCCGAACCGGCCTTCCCCGCGGTGCCCGCGCCCGAGCCGCCGTCCCCCCGGGACGACGCGGACGTCATGCGCGAGGCCTGGCGGGTGCTCTCCGTCGTCGGTCTCGCCAGCATGTTCTCCGGCATGTCGAACAGCGCCCTGAACGTGGCGCTGCCCGCGGTGGCGCGCGAGTACGACGCCTCGGCGACGGCGTCCAGCTGGATCCTGCTGTCGTTCATGCTGACGCAGACGCTGCTCATGGTGTCCTTCGGCCGGCTGGCCGACCTCTTCGGCCGGCGGTCGATGTACCTCACCGGGCTGGCCGTCTTCACCGTGGGCAACCTGCTCGCGGGCTTCGCCCCGGACGCGTGGTGGCTGGTCGCCTGCCGGGTGCTGCAGGCCGCGGGCGCGGCGATGCTGCTGACCAACAGCGCGGCCCTGGTCACCGGGGCCTTCCCGCGGCACCGGCTGGGCCAGGGCATGGGCATCTACCTGGCGTCGTTCTCCGTCGCCCAGCTCGTCGGCCCGACGCTCGGGGGCTTCCTCGCCGAGCACGTCGGTGTCCAGTGGCTGTTCTGGTCCAACGTGCCGGTCGGGATCGGCTGCCTGATCTGGGGCTTCGTGGCGCTGCCGCCGGTGCCCCGCTCCGGTGAGCGGCTGGCGCTGGACATCCCGGGGAACCTGCTGGCCTTCCTGGGTCTGGGCTGCGGCCTCGTCGCGCTCTCGCAGGTCACCTCGCTCGGTTGGTCCCACCCGGTCGTCGTGGGCGGCCTGATCGCATTCGCCGTCCTGCTGCCGTCCTTCCTGCTGGTCGAGCGCCGGGTGCGCGACCCGCTGATGGACACGCGGCTGTTCGAGGACCGCAGCTTCTCCTGGGGGCTGAGCGCCTCGTTCCTCAACGCCATCGGGCAGTTCGGCGTCGTGCTCCTGGTGTCGTTGTACCTGCAGGCCGTCGGCGGGGAGGACGCCCTCTCCGCGGGCCTGAAGGTCCTCCCGCTCGCGGTCTCGGCGCTGATCTTCTCCGCGGCGTCGGGCTTCTTCCAGCGGTGGGTCGAGGCGCACACCCTGACCGTGCTCGGCAACGCCGCCACGGCTGCTGGGCTGAGCGTCCTGCTGCTCTCCGGCAGCGAGGTGAACGACGCCGCGGTGCTGATCGGCCTGATCCTCGCGGGCGCCGGCTCCGGGTTCTTCATGCCGTCGAACACCCAGGTGCTGCTGGCCACGATGCCCACCGAGCGCCTCGGCATCGCCAACGGCATGCGGCTGATGCTGCAGAACACCGGCGCGGTGCTGGGTACCGCTGTGATCCTCACGGTGCTCACCAGCCCGCTGCCGCGTGAACTCCGGCGCTACGTCTTCTCCGGCACGATCTCGGAGGTCTCGGACGTCGGCCTGGCCGACCTGGTGACCGGCTACCGGTGGACGGCGATCACCATGCTGCTCGTCTGCCTCGCGGCCATGACGTGCTCCCTGGGCGCCCGCCGGGCCGGGCAGCGGTTGGCCCAGCGGGACTGACACGGAGGGCGGGCCCCCTCACGTCGTCAGCGCGGGCCCAGCGGTCGGACCATGCCCTCCTGCGCGACGGTCATGACCAGCCGGCCGGCGCGGTCGAAGAGCCGGCCCGAGCAGTGGCAGCGCCCGCCGGCGGCCCACGTGCTCTCCTGCTCGAAGCAGAGCCACTCGTCCGCGCGCACGGGGGAGTGCAGCCAGACCGCGTGGTCGAGGCTGGCCGCGGCCACGTCGGGGGCGCCGACGGCGCGCGCGTGCGGTGCCAGCGAGGTGGACAGCATGAGCATGTCCGAGGCGTAGGTCAGCGCGGCCGCGTGCACGAGCGGCTCGTCCGGGAGCGGTTCGAGGGAGCGCATCCAGAACCGCTGCCGCGGCGGCGCCGCCTCGCCGCGGGACGCCGCGACCCGGGGGAGCTCGCCGTCGAAGCGGATGTCGAACGGGTGACGCCGGCCAAGCTGCTCGAACCACCCGCGCAGCGGACCCTCCACGTCGGCCGCGGCCTCCTCGGCCGTGGGCAGGGACTCCGGCTCGGGCGCCACCAGCTGGGGGACCTGGTGGGTGAACCCGGGCTCGGTGACCTGGAAGGAGGCGGTCAGCTCGAGGATCGCCCGGCCGGACTGCTCGGCGGTGACCCGGCGGGTGCTGTACGACCCGCCGTCGCGCACCCGGGAGACGCGGAAGTCGATGGGGGAGGACGCCTCCCCGGCGCGGAGGAAGTAGGCGTGCAGGGAGTGGGCGGCACGACCCGGCTCGACGGTGGCCCCGGCGGCCAGGAGCGACTGCGCGACGACCGCGCCCCCGAAGGACCGCTCCGGCCGCCGTCGCCGCGGCCCCGCGCGGAATTCGTCGTCCCCGGTCCGGTCCACGGGCAGCACGCCGGCCCACCCGTCGCGGACGACCGCTGCTCCTGCGTCGCTCGGTACCTGCACTGCGTCACCCTGCACGAAAACTCAACTCCTCCGGGGCCAGCCCCCTTGACCTGTTAAGTGAATCACTATTCAATTCGTGTCGTGGGACGCATCGCGGGCGCAACGGGCGCGCAGACACGGCAGCGGTTGCTGCGTGCTGCCGCCGACGTGTTCGCCCGCCGCGGCTACGACGGCACGCGCGTCGCCGACATCGCCACGGAGGCGGGGCTCAGCAACAGCGCCCTGTACGCCTACTTCACCTCCAAGGCCGAGCTGCTCGTGGGCGCACTGCGCACGCACGGCCGCCGTCCGCTGGAGGACATGGTCGCCGCCGATCCGCAGCGCTCGATCGTCGACATGCTCATGCGCACCGGCGTCGGGCTGCGGGAGCGGCCGGACGCCGACCGCTACCTCGTCATCGAGGCCCTGATCGCCGTCCGGCGCGACCCGGAGGTGGCCTCGTCGATGACCGGTTACGTCCGGGAGCGCGCCGAGTGGATGACCGGCCTGGTCGAGCAGGCGCAGCTGCGCGGCGAGCTCGACCCCACCGTCTCGGCGCGTGCCGTCGCCCACCTGGCCACCGCGCTGGCCATCGGCAGCACGCTGCTCACCCCTGATCTGCACGACGTCGGCGACGAGGAATGGACAGCGCTGCTGACCCGTGTCGTGACGAGCATCGCCCGTACCGAGGAACAGATGGGAACCCGCACATGAAGGTGCAGATCGACTCGCAGTTGTGCCAGGGGCACGGCCGCTGCTACGACCTCGCCCCCGACCTCTTCGGTGAGGACGACGAGGGCTACGCCACGCTCACCGCGCTCACGGCCGACGGCAATGTGCCCGAGGGTCGCGAGGGCGACATCCGTCTCGCCGCAGCCAACTGCCCCGAGTCCGCTGTTCTCGTCCATGAGGAGGCACTGAATGACCGTCGATGACAGGTTCACCGACTCGCCGTTCCAGAAGGCCGATCCCGCAGAGCTCACCCGGTTCGAGGTGATGGACGGCCCGGTCTCCGACTGGGCCACCGACTTCTCGCACATGGACGAGCAGTACGCGGAGAACGCGCACGAGATCTGGGACGACCTGCGAGGCCGCTGCCCGGTCGCGCACACCGAGCGCTTCGGTGGCGCGTGGCTGCCCACGCGCTACGAGGACGTCCAGGCGATCGCCTACGACACCGAGCACTTCACCTCGCGCGCCATCATCGTGGGCAACTACCGGCCCCCGCTGGACCTCGCGCCCGTCGGCGGAGTCCCCCCGATCTCGTCCGACCCGCCGTTCCACCACGACGCCCGCAAGCTCCTGCTGCCGGCGTTCACCAAGGCGAACGTCGCGAAGCAGGAGATCACCACCCGGGAGTTCTGCCACTCGCTGATCAACGCCTTCGAGGGCCGCGACCTGGTCGACGCGGCCACCGAGTACGCGATGCACATCCCGATCCGGGTGATCGCGGACATGCTCGGCTTCCCGACCGAGGACACCCCGAAGTTCAAGGTGTTCGTGGAGAACGCCCTCGAGGGGGTCAACCGGTCCCCGGAGGAGCGCGAGGCCTCCACCGAGGTGCTCTTCTCCTACCTCCTCGAGCAGGTCCGCGACCACATCGACAACCCGCGCGACGACCTGACGACGTACCTCATCAACGCCGAGCTGTACGGGCAGAAGCTGGCGCCGAACCACGTGGTGGGCACGATGGCGCTGCTGCTCATCGCCGGTATCGACACCACGTGGAGCGCCATCGGCGCCTCGCTGTGGCACCTGGCGAAGAACCCCGAGGACCGCAAGCGCCTGGTCGAGGAGCCCGCCCTGCGGACCACGGCCGTCGAGGAGTTCCTCCGCGCCTACGCCCCCGTGACCATGGCCCGCCTGGTCAAGGAGGACGTCGAGCTCGGTGGCGTCGAGATGAAGAAGGAGGACTGGGTCCTGCTTCCCTTCCCGGCCGCCAACCGCGACCCGGAGAAGTTCGAGCGCGCCGACGAGGTCGTCATCGACCGCGAGGTCAACCGGCACGCGGCCTTCGGTCTCGGCATCCACCGCTGCGCGGGCTCGCACCTGGCCCGCATGGAGCTGCGCGTCGCCCTCGACGTGTGGCTGGACCGGATCCCGGAGTTCAGCCTGGCCGAGGGCGCTCCGATGCGCTGGTCGACCGGTCAGATCCGCGGTCCCCGGATGCTGCCGATCAACCTCGGCTGATGTCCTCGGAGCCCCGGCGGTCGTGATCCCGCGACCGCCGGGGCTCCGGCACGTCCAGCACCGCCCGCACCAGGAAAGTGAGTGCCACCCGTGACCACGGAGACCGTCGTCGTCGTCGGCTCGTCCACCGGCGGGGTGCGCACCGCGCAGGCCCTGCGCCGCGAGGGCTTCGCCGGCCGGATCGTCCTCGTCGGTGAGGAGTCCGCCGCGCCCTACGACAAGCCGCCGCTGTCCAAGCAGTACCTGGCGGGGGAGTGGGAGCTCGACCGGCTCGCGTTGATCACGCCCGAGGCGGCGGAGACCGCGGAGATCGAGCTCCGGCTCGGCGTCGCGGCCGTCCGGCTCGACGTCGCGCAGCAGCAGGTGCTGCTCGCCGACGGCACGGCGCTGGACTACGACCACGTCGTGGTCGCCACGGGCGCGACCGCCCGGCCCTCGCCCTGGCAGGCGGACTCCGGCGTGCACGTGATCCGCACGCTGGGCGACGTCGACGGCCTGCGCGCCGACCTGGCCGCCGGTGGCGCGGTCGTGGTGGTCGGTGGCGGTGTCGTGGGTGCCGAGGCGGCCGCGACCATCCGCACCCTGGGCCACGCCGTCACCATGGTCGACCCGCTGGCGACGCCGCTGGCCCGGCTGGTGGGCCGGGAGGTCGGCCGGCCGCTGGAGGAGCTGCACCGCCGGCACGGTGTCGACACCCGGTTCGGCGTCGGCGTCGAGGGCATCGACGGCACCGCCGGCAACCTGACCGTCCGGCTCACCGACGGGTCGACGCTGGCCGCGGCCACCGTGCTCGTCGGCATCGGCGCCGTGCCCAACGACGGGTGGCTGGCTGACTCGGGCCTTCTGGTGGAGAACGGCGTCGTCTGCGACCGGTACTGCCGCGCCGTCGACTCCGAGCGGGTCTGGGCGGTGGGCGACGTCGCCCGCTGGCAGGACCCCCGCTACCCGACCGAGGTGCGCCTCGAGCACTGGACGAACGCCGTCGAGCAGGGGGCCGCGGTCGCGCACAACATCGTGCACGCCGACGACCTGCAGCCCTACAGCCCGCTGGAGTACGTCTGGAGCGACCAGTACGACTGGAAGCTGCAGGTCGTCGGGCACGCCGCGCGCGGCGGCCGGTACGAGGTCGTCGGCGACCTGTCGGCCGACCCGGCGCGCGCGGCGGTCCTCTACTCCGACGACGACGGCACGCTGATCGGCGCGGTCACGGTGAACTGGCCCAAGGCGCTGGTCACCAGTCGGCGGGCGCTGACCGCGGGCGAAGCCGACTTCGCGGAGTTCGTCGCCCAGATCAGGGCGCTCCCCGCCAAGCCGCCGGCCGCTCGCTGAGCGTCGTCGCAGAACCGCGATGTGCGGAATCCTGGGCAGCGACTGGGAGCGGTGCGTCATGGCTTGATTCCGCTGACTTCTCGGACCTGCGCCTGGCTGGTCCGCATGACGTCCCCTCACCAATCAGAGCACCGGGCGGGTCTACCGGGCCGCCGTTCCACGGATGGCACGCCGAGCCTGCTGCATCACCGGTCGGCGTTCGGATACCGGGGCGCCGCGTCGTCCTGCCCGGGTCACGTTCGTGCTGCGAGGTCGCGCCGCCATTAGCGTTGCCCGCATGCCACGAAGTGACACCGGCTCCCAGCCTGGTTGGCGTCTGGACCAGGTCGCCAGTGCCGGGCGCGAGAACCTCGATGCCGAGCATGTCGCCCGGTACGACGCGATAGAGAACGCCTCACCGGATCGCGAGGTTGCGCTGCTGCAGCAGTGGGGCCTGGGTCGTGAGTCCGTCGTCGTGGAGCTGGGGACGGGCACGGGTCAATTCGCGATTGCGGCAGCACGCGTCTGTGACCGGGTAGTGGCCGTCGACGTGTCTCCCGTGATGATCGCCGAGCTTCGGGACAAGCTCGCCCGCGAGCAAGTCGGCAACGTCGACGTTGTGCAGGCGGGCTTCCTGGACTACGAGCATCGAGGCGCCGCCGCCGACATCACCTACAGCCGGTATGCCTTGCACCACCTGCCCGACTTCTGGAAGGGCATAGCGCTCGCACGCATCCACCAAGCCCTCCGGCCTGGCGGACTCCTTCGGGTCTGGGACGTCGTCTACTCCTTCGAGCCTCACGAGGCCGAGGACCGCCTTGAGGCATGGTGCGCCACCGGCGGACCCGACGGTGGAGACGGGTGGGGCCGTGCTGATTACGAAGAGCACGTCCGAGACGAGCACTCGACCTACACCTGGGTTTTCGAAGCTCTGGCGCAGCGAGCCGGCTTCTCCATCGAGGCTGCCGAGTACTCCGAGGACGGCATCTTCGCGGAGTACTTGTTTCGGAGGCCGTGAAGTCGTCCCGATCATTGGCCGCATCCGGTCACCGAGGGCAATCAGGACCCCCAGCCGTGCAGCAGAAGTGGTCGACGCTGGGAGATGGCCCGCAGGGCAGCGGCCGTCTGCGACAACGACCCGTTGAAGTTGCACTACAGCTGGTGCCTGGCTGTGATCGGCGCCGCGCCCTGGGAACGGTTCCAGCTCGAGCTACAGCGCTGCCGAGCCGCTTTTGCCGCTGGCAGTCTGGGCCTGGCCGATCTGGTGCTGGTCAGCTCTGCATCTGACGAGCAGCTGCGGCGCCGGAAGGAGGCCGACCCTAGCCGTCGTCGGCGCCCGTTGGACCTGCACGTCCAACTCCGCGAACCACTCTTGGCCTGGTATACCGCGCTCGAAGGGCAATCTCCCGGCCGGGTGCTGTGGACGCTGCCCGAGGACGACGCCGTGCTCACCACCGCGATTCCCCGATTGACGCGCAACGACCCGGCGCTGCTCGACGCCCTTGTCGACCAGCTCCCCGCGCCGTAGCGGGATCGGCTACCGCTACGTCCTCAGCCGACCGGCCAGACAACCTCTTCGACGGATCGGCGTTGACGACCAGGCAGAGCAGATCCTCGGTCGCCCGCTTGATCTTGGCCTGGTCGCGGGACCCGACCGACAGCCGACATGGTGGTGACCTCCCAGTGGGCGGGCACGGCGAACTCCGCAGCCAGGCCGTCTCGATCGAAGGCCCGGAACTGTCGTACGGACAGACCGAGCGCCTGGGCTTGCAGCGTCATGTGCGCAACCGCCTGGCCGAGGTCGTACTGCGAGAACTCTGAGTACTCCCAGTCGGTGTCCTCGACGTAGCGGTGGGACAAGTTGGCGATCAGCAGGCTCGCCGTCGGCGCCCACCTGGCCGAGCTGCCGCCGAGATGTCGCAACAGTCGTTCGTGCGTCTCGTCGCCGCGACGTCCCACAATGAAGGCCCAGGGCTGCGAGTTGCCCGCCGACGGTGCCCACCGCGCAGCGTCCAACAACACCTCGACATCGGACCGGGGAACCTCAAGCTCGGCGTCAAAGGTCGTCGGACTCCACCGGGTAGCCAGCAGCGGATGCAAACTCGGGGTTGCCCGCTCCTCTTGCACGACCGAAGCCTGACACACCGACGGAGCACGCCGACCGTGCGCTGCCCCGATGAGCGAACCGCCTGCGGCATCTCGCGGTCGGTCATGCAGCGGTGGGGGCGCACCCGGGTCGGTTCGCCCCGTCTCCGGCCGCGCCGATCGGCTGCGGCGACGGAGTCGCAGCGCCGAGCCCTCGCCCGGCGCGACCCGAGGCGGCTTGTCGCGCATCGGCGTGGCCAGTTCCTGCAGCGCACTCCTTCACGCTGCGGTCCAACCGGACAGTCTGATGACCTCTCGCGCAATCTCGGTCACTGTTCGATCGTCGGTCGGCAGGCGAGTGAGCCACTCGGGTGCCTTCTGGTCGAGATGGCTAGCCATACGCCGGGTGCTCACCAGGTGCCGGCGTGTTCTGCGGGGTTCATGCGCAAGCCGGCTGTCAGTCGCCGAGTGCCAGGATTCCCTCGGTCGCCGCCACGCAGATCGCGTCGAACTCGTGCGGGATGTCGCCGCCGATCAGCGGTCGGATGAGCCCGTAAGGGCACTGACGGGTGCCGACCAGTGCGAGGCGGTACCGGCGGTCGGTGAGCCGGTCGTAGCGTCGAGCGGCGACACGACGCAGCCCGGCGTTGACGTCGTCGTTGATGGTGGCCAGCTGGGCCCGCAGCTCGGACGGGACCTTCTCCAGCAGGTCCGGCAGCCGGTAGAGGGTCATCGCCTTCGCGTCGGCAGGATGCTCGCGGCAGAACCGGGGGATGTGACGTGCCATGGCTGCCATCGCTGCCCGTGGGTCCTCGATCTCGGTGGCCGCGAGAAGACCCTGGTGGAACCGACGGATGGAGCGGGCCCACAGCGATCCGAAAAGCGCATCGCGCGAGGGAAAGCGGTGGTAGAGCGAGCCCACCGGTGCGCCGACACCTTCCGCGACGTGGGCGATCGTCGTGTCTCGCCAGTGCTCCACGGCCGCGTCCCGAGCGGCGTCGAGGATCTGGTCGGCCGTGAACTTCGCAGGTCTTGCCACGGATGCAGACTAGAACTAGTTTGCGAACATGCGAACTAGAACACCGATTCGGAAACCGGCTCGGTGGACGGTGCTGGCCGCTTGGGGCGCCTTCCTCGTGACGGTCCCGTCCGCGGTCTGGCGAGTGCTCATGATCGTCGGGCTCATGCCCGGCACGCAGGAACTGCGGCAGTTCGAGATCGACGGCGACGGTGTTCTGGCCTACGGCTACGTCTTCGCATTGAGCGTCGTCCAGCTCGCCACCGGGTTTCTTGCCGTCGGCCTCGTCCGCCCA
>Ga0210040_10001663_pt1 | contig 33011 bp, 33 predicted proteins | sample CryGeyCG12114_NA_FD_185462 | JGI IMG/M metagenome (GOLD analysis project Ga0210040, IMG submission 185462) | Groundwater microbial communities from aquifer - Crystal Geyser CG19_WC_8/21/14_NA (SPAdes) (version 2) | ecosystem: Environmental > Aquatic > Deep subsurface > Groundwater | place: USA...
AAATTACGGGCGGCTTCCGGCACTGATCCAATTGGAGACAAGACCACTTGGTGTTCAGCAGGTATGTCGGGGAATACTTCCGTAAATGAAATAATACCAATTTCCTGCGGATTATATGCTTTTATATAGTCGGCGATATCCCCCAGAATTACTTTTTTGCGCGGCGCATAATGGCTACTGAGCATACCCGGCGCCTGCGGGTTAGAACTGGAAGTTTTAACTTGCTTAATGTTTTTACCCAGAACTTTTTCAATATCTTCTATGGCTAAACCACCCAGCCGTAAAATTTCCACTTCGTTATTTACCAGGTTAATAATGGTGGACTCGATACCAACTTCACAGTCACCGCCATCCAGAATATAAGGAATCCGGTCGCCTAATTGCTGGTTTACGTGCTGGGCCGAGGTAGGACTGACATAACCAAAAGGGTTGGCACTCGGCGCTGCTACCGGAAATTCCAGGCTTTTTAATAAATCTAAGGTAAGTGGATGGCGTGGTATGCGAATACCCACCGAATCGTTGCCGGATGTAACCAGTAACGGCACCTGGGACGCCCGGCGCAGAATTAACGTTAAAGGACCAGGCATAAAAGCTTCCGCCAGTTTATAGGCTACATCAGGCACCTGTACGGCAATATCTTTAAAAGCAGCCACGCTGTGGGTATGCACAATCAGCGGATCGAAGGCCGGCCGGTTTTTAGCGGTGAATATTTTCAGAACGGCTTCTTCGGAAAAAGCATTGGCCGCCAAGCCGTACACTGTTTCGGTGGGGATGGCTACCAACTCTTTTTGCCGGAGCAAGGCGGCGGCTTTGTTTATATCGGTACCTAGTTCGGCCATAAGTTAGATGCAAGGGAAAAGCCTCTTGTCTGCTGTTTTATCAGTTAAAAGCCTGTCCGGGTTACGGACAGGCTTTTGATTTCTTATTATTTATAAATTTAAACAGATACTTTCTGGTATAATTGGGCCAGCTTACCCACTACGTAATCAATTTCTTCGGCCGTGTTATATTTACTCATCGAAAACCTGACAGCTCCCCGGTTAGGATCGGAACCAATGGCCTGCAACACGTGCGAACCAATGTTGGAGCCGCTGGTACAAGCACTGCCGCCCGAAGCCGATATTTTATTAATATCTAAGTTAAAGAGCAGCATTTCATTTATCTCCGATGCCGGTAAACTTACATTCAGCACATGGTACATGCTTTTATCCGCTTCGTCGGAATATCCGTTAAAACTGACATCGGGCACTTGTTCTTTTAGTTTAAAAATAAGCCGGTCTTTTAGGCTTTGAATATGTTGCTGGTGCTGATCCAGGTCGCGGTAAGCTATTTCCAGCGCTTTAGCCAAGCCGATAATACCGTAAATATTTTCGGTACCGCCGCGCATGTTACGCTCCTGCGAGCCGCCATAAATAAGCGGCGGCACTTTTATTTCGTTCCGGATATAAATAAAACCCACGCCTTTAGGTCCATGAAATTTATGCGCCGAACCTACCAGGAAATGCAGGTTAAGTTGCTGCAAATTGTGCCGGTAATGCCCCATGGTTTGTACCGTATCGGAATGAAAAATTGCGCCGTACTTCTTACAAATTTCTCCAATCGCTGCAATATCATTCAGGTTACCAATCTCATTATTCCCGTGCATTAAAGAAACAAGAGTTTGCGGCTGCCCGGCTAAAAGTTGCTCTAAGTGCTCTAAATCAAACCCGCCTTTCTCGTCGTGCTGTATAAAAGTAAGTTCAATTTCGCCCTGTTTCTCTAAAGCTTCCAGGGAATGTAATACCGCGTGGTGCTCCAGCGGCGATGAAATAACGTGTTTAATGCCCAAGCTCCGGACTGTTCCAAAAATAGCGGCATTATCAGCCTCGGTACCACCCGAAGTAAAAAAAATTTCGGCGGGGGAGGTATTTAATAAACCGGCAACAGTTTTACGCGCTTTTTCGATGGCCGCCCGTACCTGCCGTCCATGAGAATGGATAGACGAGGGATTGCCAAAATATTCCAGCATATAAGGCGCCATTACCTCAAACACCTCTTTATCTAAAGGCGTAGTGGCAGCATTATCGAGGTAGACCTGCATGGGTTTGAATTAAAAATTAGAAATTATGAATTAGAGATTGGTTCTTCTTTATAAGGATCAACTATATGTCAGAAGAACATCGTGAATTAAAAATAGGCCTTCCGGTTTAAAAACCAGGTGCATTACTAAAAATGTTCATTTCTAATTTTTAATTCATAATTTCTAATTTATTTATGAGTTAATAATCTCTTTGATATCGGCAATAATTTTATTGGCTAAATGATCGGCAGTAACAATGGCGTCAGATTCAGCATAAATGCGGATAATGGGCTCGGTATTGGATTTACGCAGGTGTACCCATTCTTTATCGAACTCTATTTTTACGCCATCGATGGTGTTAATGGGTTGTTTGGCGTATTTTTCCTGTACCCGGTCCAGTACCTGATCTACATCAATTTCGGGCGTTAGCTCTATTTTATTTTTAGATATATAATAATTAGGATATGTACCCCGCAGCCGGCTGGTGGTTAATCCGGATTGGGCCAGGTGCGAAAGGAACAAAGCAATTCCTACTAAAGCATCGCGGCCATGATGCAATTCCGGGTAAATAACGCCGCCGTTACCTTCGCCGCCAATTACGGCATTATGGGCTTTCATCATATTTACCACGTTTACCTCGCCTACGGCCGCAGCAAAATAATTTCCACCGGCTTTTTCGGTAACATCGCGCAACGCCCTGGTAGATGACAAATTAGAAACCGTATTGCCCGGTGTTTTTTGTAATACGTAATCGGCTACGGCTACCAAGGTATATTCTTCTCCAAACATGCTACCATCTTCGCTTACTAAGGCCAAACGGTCTACATCCGGGTCCACAACAATGCCCAGGTCAAATTTGCCTTTTTCTATTAGTTTTGAAATATCGCGTAAATTTTCGGGTAAGGGCTCCGGGTTGTGCGGAAAATTACCGTCCGGCTCGCAATAAAGTTTTTCTATTTGCTCTACGCCCAGTGCTTCCAGCAACATGGGCACGGCAAAGCCGCCACTGGAATTTACGGCATCTACGGCAATCCGGAAATTGCGAGCTTTAATTGCGGCGGTATCTACTAAAGGTAAATTTAATATTGCCTGAATGTGCTGCTGTAGCACCTCTTCGTTGCGGGTATATTTGCCCAGCTTGTTTACGGTAGCAAAATCAAAGGCCTCCTGTTCGGCTACTGCCAGTACCAGTTTTCCGTCGGCATCCGAAATAAATTCTCCCTGGTGATTTAATAATTTCAGGGCATTCCATTGTTTCGGATTGTGGCTGGCCGTTAAAATGATACCCCCTCCGGCTTGCAGTGCCGGTACGGCCATTTCTACGGTGGGCGTAGTAGATAACCCTACATCTATCACATTTATACCTAATCCCTGCAAGGTAGCACATACTAGTTTGTTTACCATATCGCCGGATAAGCGGGCATCCCGGCCGACTACAATGGTATTATTATTAGCATTTTGTAACACCCAGGTACCAAAAGCTGCGGTAAACTTAACTACGTCCAGCGGAGTTAATGCCTCTCCGGCCTTGCCACCAATAGTACCTCTTATACCCGAAATAGATTTTATTAAAGCCACTTTATGTATATAATTTGTGCAAAAGTACTTAATATAGTTCTTAATTTATAAGAAAATAAACCCTGATTTGCGAAGCTACATGCTGAAAAGCAACAACGGAGCAGTTTATGTGCCTACTTTAAGCAACTGTTCATGGTTACTAAAAAATAATTTAAAAACTTTTATGGAATTTAAGTTTCTCCGGCATCTTAAAGATATAAATTGCACCAATAGTCTGGTAAGCACTTTACTCCCGAGCCAGCTGCAGATGAAAACGGAGGGAAATGCGTTATATGATGGGGTAATTTATAAATAATGGAAGAAACTGAAAAAGTAAAAAAAAGACAAAAACAGTTACAGGCCTTTGCGCGATTGCTGGATATTATGGATGACCTGCGGGAGAAATGCCCCTGGGACCGGAAACAAACAATAAGCAGCTTGCGGCATTTAACCATTGAAGAAACATACGAGCTTTCCGACGCCATTATGCGCAACGATATGCCGGACTTGAAAAAAGAGATCGGCGATGTGATGCTTCATCTGGTGTTTTATGCCAAGATTGCGTCGGAAACCAACTTGTTTGATCTGAATGATGTACTAAATGCCCTTTGCGACAAACTTATATTCCGGCATCCGCACATATACGGAGAAGCAAAAGCCGAAACGGAAGAGGAGGTAAAACAAAACTGGGAAAAATTAAAAATAAAAGAAGGCAATAAATCGGTGCTGGGCGGTGTTCCGGTTTCCTTGCCCGCATTGGTAAAAGCCATGCGCATTCAGGAAAAAGCCCGGGGAGCAGGTTTTGATTGGGATAATAAAGAACAGGTTTGGGGTAAAGTGCAGGAAGAACTGCACGAATTCAAACAGGAACTAGAACCAACCAACCTAACTCCTACTAATCCGGACAAAGCGACCGGCGAGTTTGGCGATTTACTTTTTTCGCTCATCAACTTTGCCCGCTTTGTAGACATAAACCCGGAAGAAGCTTTAGAAAAAACTAATTTAAAGTTTATCAGCCGGTTTCAGTATATGGAAAAAGAATCAGCAAAAGACGGCAAAAGCCTAGCCGACCTGACGCTGGCGGAAATGGACAAATATTGGGAAAAAGCAAAACAATTTTAAATCGCCCTAAGCGTTTTTATTGTATAAAATCAAAATTAAACTGGTTACATTGCTTAAACCTGATTTTTTAATCTTCCGCTCAACTTTACAGCATAAATATAAGTATAAGGCTTTGTTAACCCATTAACAAACTTTATTTATATCAGAAATTAATAAAATCATAAATTTCGCTGTATAATCGAGCTTCTTTTCCAACCATTGTACAATTAATTTAACTTACCTTTATATAACATAAAGATTTGTTAAATATTTGTTAACATAAATAATTGTTTGGATTTGCGGAAAAATTGATTTTAATTAGATTTGTGAAGTAATAAGGAAAGAAAAACCTGCTATATTTTAATAATAATGTATTTATAACTTTGATTATTCATTCTCTTTTACATATTTGCAGAAAGAATAGAATAATTACAACTTACGCCAAATACAAAAAGTCTGCTTTAATTTGAACTTATATAATAACAATTTAATTAAATCAAAACCCAAACACAAACAACTAAACTTTTAAATTACAACAACAATGGAAAAAAAGAATGCCGTAAGTACGAATGCAGCAAGACCAGCAGCTACTACTTCAACTACTACTACAACCAAACAAGAAGGAAAAGTAGGCTCTATCTTCGCCAGTATCGTGATACCTGTAGCAATTATTGTTTCTATCCTGATTTATATGTTTATCTTAGGTAACCCGGCAAACTTTGAAGGCGGTGATCCTAACAATCACCCACTGCCCGGCAATTATTTAGGCGTAGTATATAAAGGAGGTATTATTGTACCCATGTTAATTTCTTTGAACTTAATGGTATTAACTTTTGCCATTGAGCGCTTTTTAACCATCAGCAGAGCAAAAGGTTCTAAAGGTATAGAAACTTTCGTACGTACTATTCGTCAGAAATTAAATCAGAACGATATTTCTGGTGCGGTAGCTGCCTGCGATGCCCAAAAAGGATCAGTAGCTAACGTGGTACGTGCCGGTTTAGGCAAATACAGAGAAATGGAAGTTGACCAAACTTTACCAAAAGATCAGAAAATCCTGGCTATCCAAAAAGAGATTGAAGAATCTACCGCGCTGGAATTACCCATGTTAGAGAAAAACCTGGTAATTATTTCTACCATTGCCTCTATCTCTACGCTGGTTGGTCTGATTGGTACGGTATTAGGTATGATTAAAGCGTTCTCGGCGCTGGCAACTGCCGGTTCTCCGGATGCAGTAGCACTGGCAAACGGTATCTCTGAAGCTTTGATTAATACTGCTTTAGGTATTATTGGTTCTACCATTGCTATTATTGCTTACAACTACTTCACCAGCAAAATTGATGCGCTTACGCACAGTATTGATGAAGCAGGTTTCAGCATTATCCAAACGTTTGCTTCCGAGCACGATAACGCCGGTCATGCGGCGCACAGAACAATCTAATATTTAATTAAAAAATTAAGAATAATGCCTAAAGTAAAACCTAAAAGAGCCCGACCATCGCTGGATATGACCCCGATGGTGGACTTAGCTTTCTTGCTGGTAACATTCTTCATGCTAATTTCAAAATTTGCTCCGGAAGAATTGGTAGTAGTAGATACGCCTTCTTCCATATCTACAGTAAAACTAAAGGAATCGGATATCCTCACGATTACAATAGATAAAAACGGACGAATTTTTTACGGTGTTGAAGGACAAAATACCCGGCGGGAACTGCTTGATAAAATGGCGGAAAAATATAACGTTTCTTTCACCGAAGCAGAAAAAGCCACCTTTGTTAACATGCCAAGCTTTGGCGTACCTGTAGCTAGTTTAAAATCTATCTTAAATATGTCTGACGATCAGTTGAAAAAAGTAAATCAGCCTGGTATACCGGCCGATTCAGCTAACAACGAGTTGGGCGACTGGCTGCTGCAAACCCGTTATTCTAATCCTAAAGTTAGAATAGCTATCAAAGGGGATAACGATGCGGACGTGCCAACAATTAAGAAAGTAATTAAGACGCTGCAGGATAGAAAGGTTAACCGGTTTAACCTGATTACTGACATGGAAGCTAAACCTAGAATCTAAAGTAAAAGAAAATGGCAGAAATACAAGAAAAAGGCGGCAAGGGCGGTAAAGGAAAACCAAAGAAGCAGTCAACCAAAATCGACATGACGCCCATGGTAGATTTAGGTTTCCTTCTTCTAACGTTCTTTATCTTAACTACCACCTTCGCTAAACCACAGACCATGGAAATTAACATGCCTGTGAAGCCTAAGGACAAAGAAGAACAAACCGAGTTAAAGGCATCTAATGCCCTTACTCTACTCTTAGGAGCAAACGATAAAGTTTACTGGTATGCCGGCTTGCCGGATGAGCCGGCTGCTCCTGGGGTTCAGGTAACTGACTACTCAGCCGGTGGTTTACGTAAATTATTATTAGACCGTAAAAGTAATCCGAACCTGACAGTTCTAATTAAACCAATGGATACGGCTAAAGAAAAAGGTCGTTATAAGAACATGGTTGACGTGTTAGACGAAATGAATATCACCGATATCCAAAAGTATGCGATCGTTGATGTAGACCCCCGCGATGAGAAATTAGTTGAAGAAGCAAAAGCAAAATAAGACATGGCAAGTAATATAAATTATGCAACCGCGTCGATGGACGATATCGTCTTTGAAACGCGCAATAAAAGCTATGGCGCTTATGTGCTCCGTAAAATTTACAACCGGCATGTAACCCTGGCTACTATTATTGCTATCGCGCTTTTCATCTTATTCTTAAGCGCTCCGCTTATAGCCAATATGCTAGGGGGCGAAGAAGAAGCAGCTCCGGTAGTAAAAGAGCAGATAGTTGAACTGACAGAACCACCTGCAATTGAAAACAAGCCGCCGCCGCCGCCGCCACCTGATCTACCACCGCCGCCACCACCAGTGGTTTCGACCGTAAAATATACCCCTCCGATAATTAAAAAAGACGAAGAGGTAAGAAAAGAAGAGGAAGTTCCGGATCAGAAAGAACTGGAGGATGTGGTAATCGCTACTAAAACTGTAGAAGGTAATACTAATGTAGAAGAAGTGCTGACCGAAGTAGAAGCACCAAGCGAAGTAGGTGAAGTAGTAGAAGATCAAATCTTTACCTTCGCCGAACAATCACCTTCTTTCCCGGGTGGTGAAACAGCGTTGCAGAAATACTTTGGTAAGAACATTAAATACCCAGCGGTTGCGCTACGCAACGGTGTAGAAGGTCTGGTTATTTTGCAGTTCGTGGTAAACAAAGAAGGAGAAGTATCCGATATCCAGGTAGTAAAAAAACTGGGTAGCGGTACCGACGAAGAAGCTATCCGGGTAGCTAAAACCCTCCCTAAATTTACACCGGCCAAACAAAATGGTCGTCCGGTAAGTTTCCGCTATACTTTGCCGGTTCGTTTCGGCTTACAATAAGCTAAAACAAATCTGAATAAAAAAACCGAAGCATTTGCTTCGGTTTTTTTATTCAGAGAAATAGGTAACCAGGTTCTCTGGTTTATTATACATTCCTTACAGCTTAACAATATTATTCCGATGCGAGAACAGAATAACTTTTCATCCGAAACTACTTTGCAAAAATTCTTAAAGTATTTTACGCTGGTGATAACCCTACTTTATCCGATAGTAGGATTGTTCCTGTATTTTTCCCGCCCGGACCAGATTGCTATGATAGATCAGAATACAAAAAAAATTGTGGGAATTATCCTCATATTGTATGGTATTTTCCGCTTTTTTAGGGCTTATAGAAGATCAGCTGGTCATAAATCCGGCCCCGATCTTGAATGATGCTAAGCTAAACTGCTCAGGCTGAACTTTTCAGAACATTTTTCGTCTATACAAAATAAAGAAGTTTTAGAAAGAGAATCAGCAATCTGGGCAGCAGCAGTAAAATATGGTTTAAGTATTTGCATTTTGTTCTGCTTTCATTTTATCGGCAACCGATTTCTACTATTCTAAATCTAAAAGAAATGAAGAATTTTAAATTTAATTTATTATTACTGGTTTTGAGTTGCCTGGCATTTTACGCTTGCAACAACTCCGGTAAATCAGAAATAACCGATACCCCAACATCAGGCCATTTAAAGATAAGTGTGGACGAGTCGTTTGCGCCAATTATTGATTCGCATGTTTATACTTTTCAAAAATTATACAAATACGCCCAGGTAGAAGCAGCTTACAAACCCGAGGGAGAAGCTATAAAAGATTTACTAAACGATAGTGCACGGGTTATTATAGTACCCCGCAAACTTACTCCGGAAGAAACCAAGATATTCGACAGAATGAAATTAACCCCACGGGTAAACCGGATAGCGGTTGATGGTGTTGCTTTGATCGTGCACCCGGATAATCCGGATACTTTATTAACTTTGCAACAAGTACGTAATATTTTTACCGGTAAAACTGATAACTGGAACCAGGTAACCGGTAAAAATAAATCATCCGAAATAACCATTGTTTTTGATAATACCGGCTCCAGTACCGTTCGCTATATTCGGGATTCAATTAATTTAAAACAACCTTTACCGGCTAAGGTATTTGCGGCCAAATCTAATCCGGCCTTAATAGATTACGTATCGCAAAATCCGAACGCCATTGGTGTTCTGGGGGTTAACTGGATAAGTGATGCAGATGACTCAACGGCAGTGGGCTTTTTAAATAAAATTAAGGTAATTGGCGTTAGCAAAGAAGCAAACCCAAGTAGCACCGAAAGTTACTATCAGCCTTACCAGGCCTATTTGGCGCAGGGCACCTACCCGCTTCGGCGCGACTTGTATGTGATTAGCCGGGAGGCGCGGGCCGGTCTTGGCACAGGATTTGCATCTTTTGTAGCAGGCGACAAAGGACAGCGTATATTTTTAAAGTCCGGCTTAATGCCAGCTCAAGGACAAATCAGGCTGGTGCATATAAAAGAATAAGTTTTTTTTATTATTTTTAACAAACACAAACCAATAAACAAATGATTAAGAATTGGAAGTATATCCTCGCATTCAGCGCATCTTTAACGTTTTCTACGGCTGCTTTCTCCCAATCCGTACAAGATGCACAGCGGGCTACAGATCTGGAACGATATGGCGAGGCGACAAAAAACCTCCGCGCATTAACTAAGTCTGGCGGTTCAGATGAGGCTGCTTTCTATTTAGGCGATGCTTATCTGAAAGCCGGCAAAGTAGACTCTGCGGCCACGATTTATAACCAGGGTTTAACTGCAAACCCCAAATCAGCTCTTAGTATGGTGGGAGCCGGTAAAGCTGCTCTTATAAACGGCAATACTGCCGAAGCCGAAAGACAGTTTGAAGCCGCTATAAAAGCATCCCGGAAAAAAGACCCTAATATTTATACCCAAATTGGGTTGGCCTATGCCGATGCTAAAGCTAAAGATGTTACCAAGGGCATTGAATATTTAAGAGAGGCGGAAAAATTAACAAAAAATAATAGTGCTCCGGTTTACATAGCTTTAGGCGACGTTTATTTAACCCAGCCTAATGGTGGTGGCGATGCTGCTACGGCTTATGACAATGCCATTAGAGTAGATAAAAACTCCGCTAAAGCCCACTTACACCGCGGACAATTATTTTCCCGCGCCCGTAATTACAACGAAGCACAAGCTGCGTTTCAGCAGGCCTTGGCCATTGATCCAAACTATGCTCCTGCTTACCGAGAATTAGGTGAGATGTACTATTTTGTAGGTAAGTACGATCAGTCGCTGGAGAACTACAGAAAATATATGTCGATGGCCGAAAATACCCCGGAAACCCGGGCTAAATACGCCTCTTTCCTGTTCCTGACTAAAGACTATGCTGGTGCTCAGAAAGAAGCGCAAGAAGTTTTAGCCAAAGATCCGAATAATGTGATCATGAACCGTTTGTTGGCGCTTTCTTTATACGAAACAGGTAAAAACGACGAAGCTTTAGCTACTATGGAGAAATATTTCCAAAATGCGAAGCAAACCGATATTATTGGTTCGGATTACGCTTATTATGGACGGATTTTAGCCAAAGCCGGTAAAGCAGACTTAGCCACAACCAATTTTGAAAAAGCCTTACAAATGGATCCGGAGAATATCGAATTAAAGGACGATATTGCGGATTTCTATGTAAAACAAAAGCAAGCGACCAAAGCCGTTCCGATTTATCAGGCTATTATTGCCAGTCAGCCGAAAAACTTAAATGTTTATAATGTTAAGTTAGCTAACGCCTACTTCGAAACAAAGCAATACGACGAAGCTAGTGCCTTGTATCAAACTGTTTTAAAAACCAACCCGACTTACATACCGGCACTTTGGGCAGAAGCTCAGATACAGACTGCAAAAGATACTAATAACTCCGGGGCTGCTAAGCCAGCTTACGAAGAACTGGTTAAAGTTATAAATGAAGATCCGACTAAAGCTCAGAGTTATAAACCTTATCTGATAGCGGCAAACTATAACCTAGGATTCTACGCCTACAAGGCTAAAGACCTCGCTACGGCTAAAAAGTACTGGACAGAAGTAAAACGTCTGGACCCTAGTAATAAAGAAGCGACTGCTGGTTTAGCTAATATTGCGGCCAGTTCAAAAGGCAAATAATCAATAAATAATATTTCAGTATAAAAAGCTGCCTTTATGAATAAGGCAGCTTTTTTTGTTTAAGGCTGGACAAACAATTTCCACTTTTCCAGGGCTGCTTTAAAATCATCCGGTAACTCAGAATCAAATTGCATGAACTTTTTAGTTGTAGGATGTACGAAACCCAGCGATTTAGCGTGTAAAGCTTGACGGGGAATCAGCTTAAAAGCATTTTCTACAAAAGCTTTAAACGAAGAAGTGCGATTGCCATATAGAATCTGATCGCCGCCGTACGTAGCATCATTAAAAAGCGGATGCCCCATATACTTCAGGTGCGCCCGGATCTGGTGCGTACGCCCGGTTTCCAGATTGCATTGTATTAACGAAACATACTGAAAAGACTGGAGCACTTTATAATGCGTTACCGCGTGCTTCCCGTATTCGCCTTCTGGATAAACGGCCATTACTTTACGGTCTTTGGCACTACGGCCAATATGCCCGATGATGGTACCAGTGGGCTCTTTGGGTACGCCCCAGATTAAAGCATAATAGGTACGTTCAATGGTATGGTTGTAGAACTGGCGGGCCAGATAAGTCATGGCAAAATCGGTCTTAGCAATTACCAATAATCCGGAAGTATCTTTGTCTATCCGGTGTACCAAACCCGGCCTCCCCTCCCCGTTTCGGGAAGTGGGCAAGTTTTGTAAGTAATATGTAAGGCCATTTACCAATGTACCAGTCCAGTTGCTGTAAGCCGGGTGCACCACCATGCCGGCGGGCTTATTAACTAAGAGTAAATCTTCATCTTCGTAAACAATATGAAGCGGAATATTTTCCGGTACAATTTCCGTATCACGCGGCGGATCGGGTAAAATGATGGTAATAATATCCTGGGGCTTTACTTTATAGCTTACTTTTACAGGCCGGTTATTTATCTGTACCGTTTCGGCTTTTATAGCGTCCTGCACCTTATTGCGGCTCACATTGGGTAACCGGTCCATCAAGAACTTATCTATCCTTAAAAGCGCCTGCCCTTTATCTACTACAATGCGGTGGTGCTCATATAAATCATCAGATTCGGCCAAAGGACCCGTATTCTCCGCTTCCATAGGTATAGATCAGAAAGTTTGACCCAAAATTACATAAAAAAAGCCGATGCTGTTCGCATCGGCTTTCCGGAGGAGTAATTATAACCTGCGTTATTTCTTTTTCTTGGTGCTGCTTGCAGCCGGGGTAGCGGTTGGTTTAGCAGTGCTGGTAGTATTGCTGGCAGCTGGAGCGGCATTAGCTGCACCTTTCGCCGGAGGCGTAATGCCCATTTTCTTCAAAACCAAGTCAGAGATGTTACCATCTTCGGGCGCATGTAACAAAATAGCGTTGGTGCCATAACCAGCGTCCGAGTTAAATACATACGTATAACCACTTTCTTTAGAAACCTCATCAATAGCTTGCTGAAGTTTTTTATAAGCTGGCTCTAATAAAGTTTGTTGTTTTTTCTGTAAAGAAACTTCAGCATTTTTCTGAAATTCCTCAATAGCACTTCGAGACGACATTAATTCTTTTTCTTTTGCCGCCCGTACTACATCGGTCATAGTAGAAGCACCTTTCTGATAAGCTTCGCCTTTTGCTTCAAAATCCTTAACCATATTCTGCAACTGAGATTCTAACTGCGTACTATGGGTTTTTAATTCTGATTCAATTCTTTTGCTTTCCGGCATTAAAGCCAGAATATACTCTACGTTGGTATAACCAATTTTAAGCGGCGTAGCCGATTGCGCGTGTGATACAAAACTTATTGCCATCAGGCAGGCAACGGCTACAAACAATTTTACTTTGTTCATTGTGTTTAATTATTAGTGTTAGCGTTTACTTTTTTTTAGTTTGGGTTTTAGTAGGTGTTTTTTTAGGAGTAGCTTTCGCATCCGCTGCCGGTACATCTGCCTCGGCATCACCAGCCGCTACTTTATCGGCCGGAGTGTCGCCGGCATTAACCGTAGGAGCCGGAGCCGGGGTATTTTTATTAGGGGAGGCCAATCCTAACGCTTCCAGTACATATTCGGTATAATCGTGTACCGGATTGGTATATAACATTACCAGGCCACCCGATTTATCAAAAATTATTTGTAATTGCTTTTGTTTTGCTACTTTCTCAATGGCATCATAAACTTCATCCTGCACCGGTTTTACTAATTCCTGGCGCTTTTTAAATAGCTGCCCTTCAAAACCAAAGATACCTTTCTGATATTCTTTTACTTCTTTTTCTTTTTCAACTATTTCGTTCTGCCGTTTTTTCTTCATTTCATCGGTCAGGAGCACTTCTTCGGCCTGGTAACTTTTGTACATCTTATCAATAGCCTGGTACTTGCTTTCAATGTCCTTTTGCCAATTCTGCGAAAGTTTATCTACTTCGGTTTGTGCTGCTTTATAAGCCGGCATTTTACTCAGAATAAACTCTGAATCTACGTATCCGAATTTCTGTGCAAAAGAAACCTGCGTTCCAAAAATACAGATAATTACGAAAGCTACTAATTTTTTCATTCTGCTAAAATTGTTAAGGTATATAAAGTGGATATTTTAGATAGATGATATTCTGGTAAATGTTTATAGGCATAAATCAGAAAATATCTTTTTGGTATAAAGCAGAAACTGTGCTAGAATGCTCAGTTTCTGCCCCATAGTATCACCGAAACAATATTTTATTAAAAAAAATTTAATTTTTATCTTATTTGTTGACCGATCATGAAGTGGAACTGACCTTTTTTCTCTTGGCCGGGATATTGATCTAAAGGAATTCCGTAGTCGAAACCTAATAAACCAAAAGCCGACATAAAGATCCGGGCACCTACCCCGTATGAACGGTATAATTTAAAAGGATTATAGTCGCGATAAGAACCAAAGTTATTACCGGCTTCGGCAAAACCCAGTACAAATATAGTAGCTGCCGGGTTAGGAGAAACTAAGTAACGCATTTCGGCAACATATTTATCAAAGGCAATACCACCATTGGTACCAGCCGGGGTAATAGATTCATCCTCGTAGCCCCGTAAGCCCACGTATTCGGTACCTACCAGAATCTGTCCGCCGCCTAAGCCGCTACCCCCTAATTTAAACCGTTCAAATGGTCCGATTGCCTGATTTTTGCTGTATGCCCCCAGGAATCCATAGTGAGCCCGGGTATTTAAAACCAATTTACCATTACCACTTAAAGGCGTAAACCAAGAAGCATCAAACATCCATTTATGAAACTCTACAAATTTATAAGGGTCGCTACTGCTAGAGAATTTAGAGTAAGGCGGCGTTAAATTAATACTTAATGCAACCGATGATCCCCGACGGGGAAATGTAGGCTGATCGATGCTGCTACGTGAGAAGTTGGTAATAAAGGAAAAACTATTGGAAGTAAACTTTGTCAGGTCTGGATTATCTTCCAGCACATTGCCAAAGTAAGTGATATAGGCTCCACTAGTATTATATTGGTTATACGATAAGGAGTGAGACAATGAGAAATTGTTATCAGGCCAACGCAAACGACGTCCTAAACTTACCGAAGCCCCGTTAATATTAATCATGCCCTGTTCTGAATTATCGGTATAATTAATGCTACGGGAAATAGTTTTGTTTAAACTTACCGAAAAGGAATTACGCCGACGGCCACCTAACCAAGGTTCCGTGAAAGACAAGGAGTAAGATTGATACCGTAAACCATTGGCTTGTACGTTCAGGGCTAAACGCTGTCCATCGCCGCGCGGAATAGGCCGCCAGTTGCGTAAACTACCCGCTTTGCGTACCGAGAAGTTATTCAGGGCCAGCCCCACTGTACCCACAATACCGTAAGCACCACCCCAGCCACCAGAAAGCGTAATCTGGTCGTTTGGTTTTTCTACTACGCTGTACTTAATATCAACGGTACCATCTTCTTCGTTCGGAATAGGGTTCATGCCAATCTGTTCCGCATCAAAATAGCCCAAAGAAGCAATTTCGCGTTGCGAGTTAATTAAATTGGTGCGGCTAAAATTTTGACCCGGAATTGTATAAAGTTCGCGCAAGATTACATGGTCGCTGGTTTGGTCGTTGCCGCTAACCGTTACATCCCTGATTTTAGCTTGTGCACCTTCGTAAATGCGCATCTCAATATCAATTGAGTCGCCATCTACCAAAACCTCAACGGGTTCTACCCGGAAAAACAGGTAGCCATCGTCCATGTATAAAGAAGAAATATCAATGCCGGTTTTCGGATCGTATTGCAAACGCTTATCCAAACGCTCTTTGCTGTATACATCGCCTTTCTCTATACCTAAAACTTTAGCCAGTTGTATGTCATCGTAAATAAAATTACCTTTCCAGGCAATGTTGCGGAAGTAATATTTTTCGCCTTCATTTACCCGGAGGGCAATACCTAAGCGATCTTCGGATATATTATAAATTGAATCTGAAATAATAGCCGCATCGCGGTATCCCTGGGAGTTATAGTAAGCAATTACCTTCTCTTTATCTTCTTCATATTTAGACCGCTGAAACTTAGAAGCGGTAAATATCTTGTAGAATTCTTTTTCTTTGGTACCTTTCATTTGCTTCTTCAATTTGCTCGAAGCAATTTCCTGGTTACCCACAAAAGTTATTTCCTCTATTTTAACTTTGTTGCCCCGGTCTACATTTATATTTAAAACCACGCTGTTAGCTAAAACCGAATCGGGCCGCTGAAAAATATTTACTTTCGTATTCATAAAGCCTTTTTCCTGGAAGTATTTCTGCACCGCGGCCCGGGTTGTATTCAACAAAGCATCGGTTACTACTTTTCCCGGAATAATTTTAACTTTATCTTTCAGGGCATCGGCTTGTCCCTTTTTAATGCCGGTAAACTCAAAGCGGGAAATGCGGGGGCGCTCGGTCAGATAAAACTCCAGGAATACCTGGTCGCCTTCTATTTTGGTGATGTTGAGTTCGGCATCGCCGATAATGCCCTGATCGTAAAGCTTACGAATAGCCCGTCCGGTTTCTTCTCCAGGCAAAGTAATAACATCGCCTTTTTTAAGGCCCGTAATAGAAACTAAGGTATTAGGATCTAAGAATTTAGGACCTCTTACGGTTATATCACCAATGCGATATTTGCGCGGGTTGGCATAATCTAATTCTACTCCGGCTGGATTTTTTACCTGGGCTTGTAATGCAGTTAAACCGATCCCTAAAATAAAAACCAGCAGGGACCCAAATCTTTTTATCATTAAAATTATTTTGTTAGTTGTTCGCTTATCTTACCAAATCTTCTTTCGCGGCTCTGAAAGGCAATAAGCGCTTCAAATAAGTGCTGCTTCCGGAAATCGGGCCATAATAAGTCTGTAATATATAATTCAGTATAAGCCAGCTGCCACAGCAAAAAATTACTGATGCGTTGCTCGCCACTAGTGCGTATTAGTAATTCCGGATCGGGCATGCCGGCCGTAGCCAGATAAGCCGCAATGGTTTTTTCGTTTATATCGTCAGCACTTAAATTGCCGTTTTCTATTTGCTGACCGATTGCTTTCATGGCTTGGGTAAGCTCCCAGCGTCCGCTGTAACTTAAGGCTAAAACCAAAGTCATGCGCTCGTTTTCAGCGGTTAATTCTATTGCTTCCAGCAATTCTTTCCGGCAGGCTTTAGGCAGGGCATCAACATCGCCGATAGCTTGCAACCGAATATTATTTTTAGTAAGCGTAGCGGTTTCTTTCCGGATTGTTGAAACCAGCAAGTGCATTAATGCGTTTACTTCGTGTTGCGGTCGGGACCAATTTTCTGTGGAAAAAGCATACAGCGTTAAATAGTTGATACCTAATTCAGCAGCAGCTTCTACGGTTTCCCGGACAGCTGTAATAGCATTCTGATGACCGAATATTCTTAATCCACCCTTCTTCTTTGCCCAACGCCCGTTACCGTCCATAATAACGGCAACATGTTTGGGCAAATTGTTTACATCAATTTTTTTCTGAAGATCCATTCAAAACAAATTTCCACGCAAGTTATAAAAACCTGATCAATATTTTACAGATAAAATGATGATTAGCCGGATTTAATACGTAGATATATCATTTATTACCTTAAGCCTTATTTATTAGAAGAACTACTATTTATTAATTTCACATTTACTTTATCTCGTTGGCTGGTGGCTTTGTTCTCTCAGTTATTAGCTTTTACGCTAATAATATTTTTCCCCGATTTTTTTTTAGATAAGAACAGTCACAACACTAATTTTGGCCTTAAAGTTCTGCTACTCTGCTAGTAAAATACCAAACTGTATCCTGGATAAAGTTTTACCTGGCCTATCTTTCTTATAAGATACTGCTGGGAGGCATTTGGTTGCATCGCTATTGCCCTACTCCGGATTTTATTTACTACTGAACTTTAACTTTCGCCCGTAGAGCCAATAGTGACCATAAAGAGCTATCTCAACAAAGAAGAATTCTTTTTATAAACGTCGGGGCAAACAATGCGATAAAAGGTGTAGGAAATACTGATACCATTATAAAAATACCAGTCCTTATCGTAGGGATTGGTGTAGGGTAACTCCTGATCAGGACCATCTTTTACCGGAAGATAATCCAGGCGGTCGCCGGCTTTCATAATAGTTTTGCGGGCTGCTACTTCTACTCCCAGGTTCCAGTGGTACGACAAGGCATATTTAACACCGAGGCCAGCCGGAATAGAAAACACCCAGCCATTTTCGAAAGGCTTGGTAGTATTGTCTTGTATAACAACTTTGTTATTGAAATTAGCAACGGCTACCCCGGTAAAGAAGTACGGCGACCACCGGATGTGCCGGTGCTGATCGTAATAATCCAGGAAATTATAATCTATTCCGGCCGAAAGCTCAAGCAGGTTAGTTTTCATATCGGCTTGCCGGAACTGGTTTAAAGGCAAATCTATGTCTTCATCGTGGGCCCGCATCATGCCCAGCAACAGGCTTCCGCGCACCGCCAAAGGTTTAGAAACATCTTTCTTATAAAAGGCAGTAAGCGCCGGACGATTGTTCAGGAAGCGGTAATTAGGCGATATTTCTCCTTTGTAATTGGTGGCGCCCAGACCAATACCTACTTCGCTTGTATTTTGGGCAAAACCCGTGGTGGCTACAAAAAAAACACTCCCTATCTGCAGCATACAAATAAGGAGTGCGTATTTCAATTTCGTTCGGATCATGTATAATAACGAGCCTTACGGCTTAATATTATCTGAATTTAGGACCTCTTAACCGGGTTGGCAAGATATAGGAAAGATGCACCCCGGTAACAATATACCAGTCTTTGTCGGTAGTATCGCCCCTTTGCTCGCCACTTACCCCATAACCAGGCAAATGTTCGTAGCCGTAGGCATCGGTTATGGCCGGATAATCGGTTTCAGCACTTCTGTCGGATAAAATTACGGCAGTCTGGCCGCCGGGCGAAGATGCCAGTTCTGCTTTATCAGCATAGAAAGAACTTACATCGTCTAAATAATCGGTAAATGTTTTACGCCAGGCCAGTTCAAAACCTAAATCCCAATCCCGGTTTAACTTATACCGGAAACCAACTCCAAACGGAATGGCTATTTGTACTTTATGGTATTTACTGGGATATCCCTGCCCTTCTACATATTGGCCTTCGGTGCCCAGCGGCTGCAACGCGTACCAACCGGCCGGCATAGCGCCTCCATCATAATAAGCTTTTGGATTATGATGAAAAATAGCTAAACCGGCAAAAGCATAGGGTGTAAAATCAGGACGACGGGTAAAAGATCCCCGGTTTTCGTATAAGTCAAAAACGGCCGTAGCACTTAATTCTTTTATATCGTTCCGGAAACTTAAATTACGTTTAAACCGTGGCAGGTTATCGGCTTCGTTGCGGGAGGCACTTTTAGCATCATCGCCGGTTATGCGGCCCCAGGAAAGATTACCGCGCAGCGAAAACCGCGGGTACATTTTATAAGAATAACTAATACCTATATTGGGCCGGGTAGATCGCATGCGCAAACTGGTAAAATCTGCTTCCGGCACAATATCGCCGAAGTAATTCATAGCATTTACATTTACGCCTGCCGTAAAATATCTTCTTCTTTTTGTCCAGCGTTGGGCCTCAGCATCGTTTGGCACCAGTGATAACAAAAATACCACAAGAACAAAAACTGAGAAAAAGTTCTTCATAATAAACCGGTTAATATAATCGTACTCTTCAATCTTTAGTATGTACAGCAAGCTGGCAATGCCAAAGGTAATGATTTTAAAACGATTATAAGATATAAATAATTACAATTCTTTGGCTATTTGCTGTTCCTTTTATCTAAGCCCCAGTTTAATTTTGTACGTAGGGTAGTCAGAAAATTAACGGCGGTCATTTTTACCAGCAAGGCATTAAAATTTTCTCTTCTTACTGCTATATGCACGCTGGCATCTACGGGCTTGGACCGGGAATCGAGTGAAACCAGATAATTATTGTTCCGGCCTTCTATTTCGAAAGTAACTACGCTACTATCCGGTACTACCAGGGGGCGGACATTGAGGTTATGCGGGCATACGGGTGAGATAACAAAATTATTAGTTTGGGGCAACACCACAGGCCCGCCGCAGCTCAGCGAATACCCCGTAGAACCGGTTGGCGTGGAAACGATTAAGCCATCGGCCCAATAAGAATTTAAATATTCACCATCCAGGTAAGTATGCACCACAATCATGCTGGAGGTATCGGTTTTCAGAATAGAAAATTCGTTTAACCCAAAATTTATACCGTCAAAAACATCCTCTTCCGAATCGGCCCGGATCAGGGAGCGCTCATCTATGGTAAACTGACCTGCATACAAAGCAGCAATGGCTTCTGGTATGCTATCGCAGGGAACGGTAGCCAGGAAACCCAGGCGGCCGGTGTTAATACCCAGAATAGGAATTTGTTTGGCTCCAACGTAAGTAACAGCATCCAGCAAAGTACCATCGCCTCCGATGCTGAGCATAAAATTTACATCGGTCAGCGGATCGCCCCGCCGGAAAGTCCTGATTTCTCCGGGTAAGTCCAGGTAATTTTGGAGAAAAGCGTTAAACGACTCTTCTACCAGTATTCCGGCTTTGCGTTCTGCCAGTTCGTTGAAAAGGCCCAGGATATAGGGAACCAGCTTTTCTTCAAAGGGTTTTCCCAGAATGGCAATTCTCATGATTTTATGCGGTAGCAATGTATAGCCAGCTTCAATAACGAGAGCATGATTTATTAAAATAAATCCTAATCGCGGCTTTTTCTTTTAATTTTTCTAAGTTAAAGCTTTCTAAGCTAATCTTTAAAATGTTAACGGCTGCTTTAGATATTCAGGTATTTCATAAGCAAATCTAACCGGTCCTGGTCATCTTTTATTTCGGCAGCATCGTGGAACTGGGCCACAATACGATAGTTAAACCGCTCAAAAGTAGCAATTATCCGGTTGAGATCGGTTGTATTGATCTTAATGGTTACCTTCACTTTATAACCATCTATTTCGTCCGGCGATACATAAGCACTTAATATTTTAGCTCTATTTTCTTCTACGTGGCGACTGATTTCGGCTAACGAATAGTCCCGCTCGTTCATGCTCAGCACCAGAATACCGCCTTGCCCGTGCAAAGCCGACATTTGCCCAAACGCCGCAATGGTATCGTTTACGGTAATAACCCCTAGAAAATCGTGGTGTTCGTCCAGCACCGGTACCACCTGTACTTTATTTCGGATGGCAGTTTCCATTACGGTATAGAAGTGCTGGTAATGCATTACGTGCACGTTCTCAAAACCAAATTCTATTTCTTCCAGATTAGCCTGTTTCCCGTTGTTTTCCAGGATATTATCTTCGGTTACCATGCCCACATAGTGGCGGTTTCTTACCACCGGCAACTGACTCACCCGGAATTCTTCCATCCACCGGGCCGCCTTCGCAACGGGGTCGGTAGTTTTCAGCGGGGGAATCATTTGGTTTATGAGCTCTTCGGCAATCATGAATAGAATTTTAAAGGCAACTTTATGTTTGTTTTACTCTCTTCCAACACGAGCGTTGCCTTTTTATTTTACTTTTCCTGTAAAAACTTTTTTAGTATAACATTAAACTCGTCCGGATGTTCCATCATGGGTGCATGGCCGCACTCGTCAATAAAGTGTAACTCCGATCCTTTTATCAAACGGTTAAATTCGTGCCCCACATAGGGCGGCGTAATAGTATCGTTTAAACCCCAAATGAGCAGCGTCGGAATTTGGATACGGGTAATATCTTTGGCCATGTTGTGCCGTTGTGCCGATTTGGCAATGGCTATAATCCGCAGGCACTTGGAATTACTGTTTGTAATATCAAAGACTTCATCGATGAGTTCTTTGGTAGCAGTTTCGGGTTTATAAAACGTATACGCTACCCGTTCGGTTATATACTCGTAATTGCCCCGCTTCGGAAAAGATCCGCCCATCGAATCTTCGAACAAACCCGAACTGCCGGTTAAAATAAGTTTTTTTACCTGGCTGGGGTTGGTTAAAGTATAAACCAGGGCAATGTGCCCGCCCAACGAATTGCCCAATAAAGTAAGCTGCTGTAAACCTTTAAATTTCACGAAACCTTCTACAAAGTTTACTAGGCCGGTTACGCCGGCTTCGCGCAAAGGCATTTCGTAAATTGGCATGAGCGGAATAACCACCCGGTAATCTTTAGAAAAACCATCGACAACGCCATTCCAGTTACTTAAAGCGCCAAACAAACCGTGCAGCAGCAGCAGCACTTCGCCTTCGCCTTCGTCAATAAATTTATACGCTCCTTCTTCTTTGATATTCATCCGAAAAACTATACTTAAATTCCGGCACCAAGGTACAGTTATTTTATTTAACTGCCATACCTGCCAGCACGGCCCAATTCCGCAGCATATCCAATCCGTACGTGGTCAGGATGGCCTCCGGATGAAATTGCAGCGCGTACAAAGGAAAAGATATATGCCGGAACGCCATTAATTCCTGCTCAGTGGTATAAGCCAGCGGCACCAAGGCTGCCGGCGGATCTTGTAAAATCAGCGAGTGATAACGTACTACCGGCATTTGCGCAGGCAGGTTTTCAAAGATAGAATCTTTTCGGCAAATAATAGTAGATATTTTACCGTGCATGGGCCGGAGCCCTCTTTGCAGTTTTGCTCCAAAAAACTCCCCGATAGCCTGGTGCCCGAGGCAAATGCCCAGCATGGGTTTAATTTGATAATAATGTTGGATGACAGCCAGGAGGTTACCGGCCCGCGCCGGCGTGCCGGGCCCCGGCGAAAGCACGATGGCATCGAAGCGGAGCTTCTCTATTTCTACCAGCGGTACATCGTTCCGGACTACCTGGGCCGGAATACCCAGTTGCCCGAAATAATCGAGGAGATTATAAGTATAAGAATCAAAATTATCCAGCAGTAATATCACCTGGCGTAAAAAGGTTATAACAAGCGATTTTGTAAATCAGAAATAAAATGGCAAAAATACCTGAACAGAAATATTTATTTTTATTACAAATTTACCTATCAGAAAATTCACCATTTCTGTTTCTCTAAATTATAGGTGCAAGCTTTCTTATAAGTTTAAACTTCCCACCAAATTTACCTGCAAATTCCTGCGGCGCTCTCAACCAAAACTACCATCCGGATATTAAAAAAGATCTTTAAAAGAAGCAAACAGGGCTTTGACAAAAGGCATTAGAAACGACAGCACCTCTAAGGCCACCGGCGTAGCTTTTAAAACCCAGGGATAAATAATTGATTGCCGGGCTGTAGCATTCGTGATGCCGATACCGGCCAGGTAGGCCACGTACAATACCAGGCTTATAACCAGGCACCACTTTAAACCACCTAAAACGCCACCCAAAAGATTATCGAAAGTACCAAAAGGCGTTATGTCCAGTATTTTCTTTAGTATAACCCCAAGCAGGCGTACGCCCCATAAGATTAAAACAAAAACCAGCAAAAACGAAATAAAGGGCAATAAGCCATGCGCACGGCCAATAAACACCTGCACCACCGGAATAGCAACTGTGAGCAATTTAAGCGCCAGCACAAAACCGAGCACCAAAGCAATAACCGACACTACCTCTTGCAGCAAACCTTTCCGGAAACCCTGAAAAATGCCATACGCAAGCGGCAGTGCCAGCACAAAATCAAACGTACTCAAAAGTTTTAGGCGTTGGTATTGTTTAATAACCGGCTTACAACCGCCGAAATCGCTTTTCCATCGGCTTGGCCTGCCAGTTCCCGGGCTGCTACGCCCATTACTTTGCCTAAGTCCGATGGGCCGGTGGCTCCCACTCGTTGCATAATGGCTACCAGGCGTTCTACTAAATCGGCTTCTGATAATTGCTGAGGCAGGTATTCTTCAATAACGGCCAGCTCGGCTAATTCAGTTTCTTCCAGGTCGCTGCGGTATTGTTTGGCGTACACTTCCGCCGATTCGCGGCGTTGTTTGGCGGCTTTGGTTAATAATTTTATTTCCGCATCCGGTGTCAGCGTTTCGGTAGCACCCTTTTCGGTTTCGGCTAATAATATCTGCGACTTAATGCTGCGCAAGGCGGTTAAGCGCGTTTTATCTTTAGCCAGCATGGCTTTTTTAATATCGCCTTCAATTCTTTCTTTTAAGCTCATATTTATATGATTTAGATAAAGGATAGTTCAGTTTTATCTGAAACCTACAAAATAAAGGATTAAAATACGGCTAATGAATTCTTTTTAGCAAAAATATTCTCCTGCTAACATCTTGAGCTAGCGAAGCGAGGCTGAACTTACCCCTAATACATCTTAAATAAGCTTACCCGGAATAAAACTATCCTGTGCCAAACACCAACTTACAAATGGGAAATCCTGTTCTATTTTGTTGCATTTGCAGAAACTTAACAGATCTAAAAGATAATGCTGCCAGGCCTCACTAGGCAGCATATTTTTGGTGAAAGTAAAAAAGAGACCATGCAGCAACGGTGAAAATCAGGTAAGCAAATCCTGGTATTCCGGGTGGCGTTTTACGTAGGCTTCCACTACCGGGCAAGAGGGAATAACCTGGTAATTATTTTCCCGGGCAAAGGTTAAACCGGCTTGCACCAGTTTGTCGGCCAAACCCTGGTTGCGGGCCGATTCCGGCACAAAAGTATAATCAAAGTCCAGCACTGTATCTTCCGGATACGAATAGGTTAGTTCTGCTTCTTCCTCGCCTACTTTTATATAAAAGCGCCAATCTTCTGCGTCGTGAATTACTTCCATTATCATCTGTTATAGTAAGCTTTGTTGTACGGTTTGCCCCATCGGTAGTTTATTGTTATAAAATTTATTTATGGGTCTGGCGCCTTCAGCCTAACATAACATAAATTAGTTGCCCTTCCATAGCTAATCCGTCTTGCTTGCTTTTAGCTATCTATAACTAATAATTTATCAGGTATTTACAACGCACTTACCCGAAATCTGCGTAGTACTAACTAAACCGAAAGTAAAGCTATGTAACATTTGTTTTTACTTTCAGAAACAGAAAGGTTATGAGTTCTAAAAAAATAATATTTGCGGTAATTGCGCTTCTTGTATTGGCGGCCGTTGTTATTGGCATTGTAAAGTTTAAGCAATCTGATAAAAAAGTGGCCGATTACGTAGTGCCGGAACTGAAACTAGGCCAGATGCGAGTTACGAACCTGACCGCCGAAAAAGCCGACATGAAAATGAATATGCTGATCGATAATCCGGCACCCATCGGGTTTAGCGTGGACAGCTTATTCTACACTGTTTCGATAGAAGGTAACGAAATAGCCCGCACCACTTACCCCGACTCGTTGCGGCTGGAAGCCCGCGACAGCACCACCGTAGAACTGCCGCTTACGCTGTACCACGATAAACTGGCCGACGTACTCAAAAGCCTGGAGCAACAAGGCCGCGACAGCGCTTTATACACCATTAACGCCACTATTTTTACCGATATGGCCTTAATCCCGAAAGATAAATTGAACATGAAGCTGGAAAAAAGGCTGCCGCTCATCCGCATTCCGGAAATACATGTTACCGATATTAAAATGAAAGATGTGGGTTTTAAAGGCGCTACCATGGTGGTAGAAACTTCTATCAAAAACGAAAATGTTTTTCCTATCCGCTTTTCCGACATGAATTACCGCGTACAGGTAGATAATAACAGCTGGATGGAAGGCAGCAAGCCCGGCACGGTTAACATTCCGGCCAAAGGCGCGACCACCATGACTATTCCGATGGATATCAAATTAAAAGAAATGGGCAAAAATGCCCTGGACCTGATCCGGAAGGGCACCGATGTACATTATGATTTCCGGATGAACACCAAACTGGCTTCCGATTCGCAGGTGTTAAAAGAAAGCAAAATTGCCCTGAATTCTTCCGGTAAACTCAAAACCGTAGTAGATGCGGTAAAAGAACACGCTAAAGATTAAGCGCGCACTTCCGGCATCAGCTTCTAACAAAATATTTATTTCTAAAAACATTAGGTTATTACACCACGTAACATTTACTTTGCAATACAAAGTACTCTACATTGTCAATTTATGAAAAATAAGCTTGAGCCGCTGGAAACCTTAACCGAAATCAGGGCACTGATGGAGCGGTCTTCCCGGTTTATCTCGCTCAGTGGGTTATCCGGGGTTTTTGCGGGTGTTTTTGCCTTGCTGGGAATTGCGGCCGTAGCTTACCGGTTTCATCTGCCTTATACTTTAGAAGGATACCAGAACCAGGCCGTTAACGTATACGGCAATCCCAATCCGGATTTTTATAAATTTGTTTTAATTGATGCCTTGCTGGTCTTATTTTTCTCGCTAACCATAGCCGTGCTGTTTACTACGCGGCGGGCCCGCAAAAACAATTTGCCCATCTGGGACAAATTAACGCAACGAGTGCTCTGGAACATGTTTATCCCGCTCTCGGCGGGCGGAATATTCTGCCTGATTTTACTCCAGCACGGTTTTATGGAACTGGTAGCTCCAGCAACCCTGCTTTTTTACGGTTTGGCTTTATTAAATACCAGCAAGTATACCTACCCGGATATCCGCTATTTAGCTTTAAGCGAAATATCGCTGGGGCTGGTAGGTTCTTTTCTGTTAGGATACGGCTTATTTTTCTGGGCCATTGGGTTTGGGGTTTTCCATATTTTGTATGGCGCCCGCATGTGGCATAAATACGAACGATGATTGCAGTTGGAGATTTAAATAAAGCATTTGAGAGCCGGATTCGGCTGGGAATTATGTCGGTATTGCTGATAAACGATTGGGTAGAATTTACAGAACTGAAAGAAATGTTGCAGGTAACCGATGGCAACCTGGCCAGTCATCTTACCGCCCTGGAAAAGCAGGAATATATACAGGTACGTAAACAATTTGTAGGTAAAAAGCCTAATACCTCTTATGCCGTTACCAACGCCGGCCGCAAAGCTTTTAACGAACATTTAAACGCTTTGGAGAAATTAATTAAAGCCCGAGAATAAGAGAAAGCTAGCATCAGAAATTCAAACGCATGTACTGTTATTATAATAGGTATTATTTAAAAGCTTATAAAAGATATATTCTGGCTTTGTGCCGTTTACTTTTGATAGTGTTATATTTTATAATGCCACAACAATTTAAATTTACTTATAACATGATTACTAATAAAATAAGCATCTGATTTTTATAACCTATTTATTGAAAAACTATTTTTTTGCATCTTTACTTTGCAATTCAAAGTTCTTTTAAAACATAAAATAAGATTAAATCTGAATAACAGTTAAACTTCCCAAACAAACTTAACATGAAAAAGACGGATTGGCTTTTAGTGCTGGCAACAGCGGCTTACAGCTACCTTTTTTACGAGCAAACTGCCGGCATTAATTTCTTATTATTTACTATTTTAATGGTAGTACTGTCTTTCGTTAAAAGCAATGCACTTGTTAAAAAAGACAGAAAATGGCAGTTTACGGCTTTTGCCAGCTTACTTACGGCTATAAATGTTGTGATTATTAATTCCGGATTGGCAGTTCTAGCCAATGTAATTTCTTTAATATTATTGGCTGGTTTCAGTCGTTTACCCCAGGCTTCGCTATTTGTAGCGGCCATTAACTCCCTCTATTCATTAGCTGCATCGGCACTTTTTTTTACTTTTAATAAAGCAGAGTCAAACCAAAAGCAGCAGAAAACCCAGGCTTTATATTTTGCCAGCTTTGCTCCCCATAGTATTCCGGTGGTTATGGTTCCGCTTTTTATATTCTTAATTTTCCTGGGGTTGTACAGCAGTGCCAATCCGGCTTTTGGTTACCTGATCAGCCTTATCAATTTTAAATTTATTTCCTGGCCTCGGGTATGGTTTACGATTGCAGGGTTTTGGCTGGTATTTGGCTTTTTCCGGCAACTTATTCTCACGTCGCTTACCCAACGGGATTTAATCACGGGTGATACCTTGTTCCGGTTACGCAAACCCTTGGTACATGCCGTTAAATACGGAGGATTAAAACAGGAATACCAGGGGAGTTATTTCCTGCTGGTTATCCTGAACATACTGCTGCTCTTCTTTAACCTGTCCGATGCTTTTTACCTAACTATTGGTGACTTACCGGCCGATGTACCGTATTCCGAATACCTGCACCAGGGCGTTTACACGTTAATTTTCTCTATCCTGCTGGCTATAGGCATTTTGCTGCATGTATTCCGGGGTAACTTAAATTTCTTTCGTCAGAATAAAAATTTAAAAATACTGGCTTATACCTGGCTTTTGCAAAACCTGCTGTTGGTATTGCTCACCTTAACTAAAAACTCTATTTACATTCAGGGCACCGGCCTCACCTATAAAAGAATTGGCGTTTATACCTACCTGCTGCTTACCGCCATTGGACTAGTTACCAGTTTTATTAAAATTTTTCAGGTTAGAAATAATTGGTTTTTATTCCGCAAAAATGCCTGGGCTTTTTACCTGGTGCTGGTATTAGCTACTTGTTTTAACTGGGACCGCTTGCTTACAGTTTATAATTTAAAATATGCCCAAAGCCCGGATTTAAATTACCTGAACACCCTCTCGGAGACCAATTTACCCGAAGTTTACGCCCATGCTATTTCCCCGCATTCGATGTTTAATCCGGAACAGCAACAGGAAATTCTGACCCGCTGCCACTACTTTCAAAAACGGTTACAAACCCAGGCTTGGCAATCGTGGAACTACAATGACTGGCGCATAAGCCAAACTTTATCGGCATTAAATGCGCCTATGGCAAACACTATTAATAACAGCGTCCGCTAACCAAGTGAGTTTATAAAAAGCATTTCATCAATACATTAAGTTAAATATTATGAAAGACCAAATCTTATCGAACATGGACAATCCTTCGCAGCTGGAAAAGTTGTACCGGGAAGACAAGTTAACTTTTAAACAGGCATTTAATGCTTTATACCCGGAGCTTCCGGATAATAAGTTAGCCGGTTTTTGGCACGAAAGACTAAACTATGAAAATGCCGGAATTTCCTGGGGCACTAGCAAGGAATTGATCTTTGTGGTGATTGCTTCACTGCTAGCAGGTATTGTTGCCAAGCTACCAGCCTTTTTAACCATAAACGAAGAATTCTTCTACCCCAGAAACATAGGGTTTATCGTCTTCCCGCTACTAACGGCCTACTTTGCCTGGAAAAACAAGCTTTCAGTAAAGAAAATTGCTTTTATAGGTGGCATAACTTTAGTTGCTATGGTTTTCATCAACGCCCTTCCTAACGCTAACAAAAGCGATACGCTGGTTTTGTCCTGTATTCATTTACTATTAATACTATGGTCGATATTAGGCGTTGCTTTTATTGGCAACAACCCAACTGGTCCTGAAAAACGACTTAGCTTTTTAAGATACAACGGCGACTTAGTGGTCATGACAACCCTCATACTGATTGCAGGTGCGATAATGACCGGCATTACCATCGGGCTATTCTCCCTAATCGGTTTCAAGATTGAAGAATTTTATTCTGAGTATATCGCTGTTTTTGGACTTGCTGCCTCCCCCATAGTGGGCACTTACCTTACCCAAAACAATCCGCAATTAGTAAACAAGGTTTCTCCGGTAATTGCCCAGATATTCAGTCCGCTGGTTTTAATAATGCTGGTAGTTTATCTCGTAACAATTATTTACTCCGGGAAAGATCCTTACAACGATCGGGAATTTCTACTGGTTTTCAACGCCCTGCTAATTGGCGTTATGGCCATTATTCTTTTTTCAGTTGCCGAAACCTCCCGGACAACAAAAAGCCAGAGTGGAAGCTTCATTCTTTTTCTACTTTCCGCCGTGACCATAATTGTAAACAGTATTGCGCTATCCGCCATTTTATTCCGGATTTCAGAATGGGGTATTACACCCAACAGGCTGGCGGTTTTGGGTGGCAATATTTTAATTCTGACCAATCTGTTGTTGGTAACAATAAAGTTATTTAGGGTAGTAACCAAGAAAGCTGACCCTGGTGAAGTTGGAAAATCAATTGCCACCTTTCTTCCGGTTTACATCTTGTGGGCAATTATAATTACCTTTTTACTTCCGCTGGTATTTGGATTTGAGTAAAAAATAATACCAGTGCCTAACAGAAGCTAGATGATACATTTCGGGCAGGAATGCGGCAGATAAGCCCCAGTTAACAGTTTTAATTCCCGCAGCCTCTCATCGTACTCCGGACGGAGCTTTCTTTATAGCCGAAAACTAATACCCCGGTGGATATACGGCAACCTAATTGTCTGTAACCAAACAAAAAGTTCTTCTAAATCCCGAATTATACCATTTCTCATATACCTTTATCCCTATTAATATTAATTTTTGTGCATTTCTAAATTGCTAATAGTACTTGAAATAGATTTTGCGGTTTTCCTGTAGCGGTGTGGCACTGCCACGCCGCTACAAAGCACGATTATTTGCGTTTCAAAAAAGCTGAGATTTATTAAAAGTACACCTATCAAGTAATAGTAGTAGAATCAACAGTAAAATATATGGAAGGAAGTTTATGCTGTTTGGTATCAAATATTTAGCTCGAATATGCTGGTTTAAAACAAAAAAGGCCCGGCATTTAAAGCCGGGCCTTTTAAAATAAAAAACTTCAAATTACATTGCTGCGGTATTTTGAGCAACTTTAATATTTACCGGTACGGAAATGTTGCCCCACAAAAGGGTCATGACACCGGCATTCTTACCTTTTTCCGTCAGCGCAATTTTAAACCGCTCGTTGTTTTCTTTAGAGGTAATAGGTTTCACGGTTACGCGTAGTAAATCCTGGGCTTCTTCGTATTTAAAAGCACCCCATTGTTCGGCTGTTTTGTTTAAAATGATTACCCATTCGTTTTGGTTAGGAACCGTAAACAAAGAATAAGTACCGGCTTTTACCGGTTTACCTTCAATCGTTACATCTTTCGAAAAAGTTATTTTGGTAGCCGCATTTGCCCCGGTGCGCCAAACCTGGCCGTAAGGCGCAATTTCTTTACCAATGGTCCGGCCTTTCACGCCCGGAGAGCTGTAATCTACGGTAACGGTGGCTGATCCTATTTTGCCCGAAGCATTAGCCGGCGGACTTAGCGGCGTTTTATCCTGGGCCGAAGCCGCAAAAGAAAATAAGAAAGCAAAGCAAGCCAGCAGGCTTATTTTATAAAAAGAAGAAGTTACTTTAAACATAATGAATAATTATTAGGGTTATAAATGCTGGTTAAATACGCCACTTGATTCTATAGACAAGGAAACGTCTGAATGGTTTAATTTAATACCAACAAATATCAGTATTTTCTTTGTTCCAAGCATCAATAGTTATTTTTTATTCTCATCCGGTTAAATTATACGCTAGGAAACATATATCTTTCTACCACATCTAGGTTATGTCTAAAACCAACCGGTAACCTACAACTAAGAGTAGCCTGTACGAAGTCCGAAAAATTTACTGCATCCTTACCGGTCCATACGCACAATACGGGGCGTAAAAGTACCCAGCACTTCTACCAGATCTTCCTGGCTTTTCATAACGTGATGAATATCTTTATACGCCATGGGGGCCTCGTCGATGCCGCCGCCGATGAGTTCTACGCCGTGCTGCGCCAAAACGGCCTTAACTTCCTGCGGCGATATAGTATCTACTGCCTGCCGCCTTGACATGATGCGTCCGGCCCCGTGCGAAGCCGAATTAACCGCGTCTTCTACGCCTCGGCCCCGTACTATAAAACCCGGCGAAGCCATCGAACCCGGAATAATACCCAGTACGCCTTTTCCGGCGGGCGTAGCGCCTTTGCGGTGCACAATCACATCCCGGCCTTCCCATTTTTCTTTCCAGGCAAAGTTGTGGTGATTTTCGATCATGGCCAGCGGCTGATGCCCTAAAGCCTCGCCCAGGCGTTGGTGTATCTGGTGGTGACAGGCCGAAGCATAATCGCCGGCCAGGTTCATAGCTTGCCAGTATTCCTGCCCTTCTTCCGTATCCAGATCTAACCAAGCCAGGTGTTTGGCGTGCGGCGGCAATTTGCGGTTTTCCATGGCCAGCTTGGTGTAATGGTTAGCAATGGTAGCGCCCAAACCGCGCGAACCTGAATGCGACAAAACCGCTAAATACTGGCCAGTGGGCAAATCAAATTCATTTTTCTCGTCGGTTAGTTCGGCCACGCCAAATTCCACAAAGTGGTTGCCGGAACCCGAAGACCCAATTTGCTCCACGGCTTTTTGCTTTAACGATTTTACCAGCGGTATTTCTTTAAATTCTTTACGCTCGAATATGGCGTCATCCAGGGGGCGCTCAAAACCTTTTCCGGCGCCAAAGCGGGTATTATCGTTCAGGAATTGCTTCAGCTTGCCTTTATCTTTTTCCAGAATATGCAAGGGCAAATCATATAAGGTCAGGCACATACGGCAGCCAATATCCACGCCCACGCCGTACGGTATCACGGCATTTTCCGTAGCCAGTACGCCACCGATCGGTAGGCCGTAACCCTGGTGCGCATCGGGCATCAGGGCGCCGGCTACAGTTACGGGTAAGCTCATGGCCGTTTCCATCTGAAAAACGGCTCCTTTTTCTATGTACTCCGCGCCGTAGGTTTTAAAATCCAGCTGCCCCTCCATTAGTGCTACTTCGCGCAGCTTATTTTTCTCGGCATCCAGTTCCTGCACCAACTTGCCCAATTTTTTATGGTGCTTGTATTTTTCGGGGTTATGAAACAGATCGTTGAGCATACCTAGCTGCTCTTCCTTGCCGGTACTTTTATAATATTTTTCCATCAGGTTCAAAGCCAAACCAATTGCTTTGCCTTCCGGGTAACCTAAATCCAGAATATCTTTTCCTCTTATTTTTTCGCGTGCCATCTTCTACCTATTAAGCCACCAATAAAGTGGATTAAGTAGCTACGGCTTTTTTTACTGTCGCGTTGGGCGAATGCGTGTTCACCTATCTATTTTGCTTTAAGGCACCAGTTACTTTAAAATAAGCTTTTCTTAAGAATAATAAGGGGGCGTAGTATGGCCGGAGTGGCTCATAATCATGGCGTGTACATAACGGGCTTCTTTGGTATTGTATTCAAAGGCCAGCTTTTTGTAGTTTATCAAATCCACAATAGTACCAACAAAGCAAAGCCCGCCCGTAAAGAAATAAAGCAAACCCATCCCAATTTGTCCGATTAGAAAACGCTGGATGCCGGCTATAAAAACAAACCCGATTACAGTGGCCAGCAAAATCATTTGCGGACTCTTGCGCCGCGAACGGTAAATATTAACAAACTGCTGAGCCTGCGGCTCCGAAAAGTTTTGCACCATATTTTGCACGTGAGCCATTTCATCGGGCTCCAGT
>Ga0210040_10001664_pt1 | contig 33008 bp, 23 predicted proteins | sample CryGeyCG12114_NA_FD_185462 | JGI IMG/M metagenome (GOLD analysis project Ga0210040, IMG submission 185462) | Groundwater microbial communities from aquifer - Crystal Geyser CG19_WC_8/21/14_NA (SPAdes) (version 2) | ecosystem: Environmental > Aquatic > Deep subsurface > Groundwater | place: USA...
TGATTAGGTAATTTTTGTGCATGATAATTTTATTGATTTTTTAATAATTCTTAATTGTAATTAAAGCATAAACATTCATCTATAATTCTTTTTATCCGCGACCGCGACCTAAAGAGTCGGCGACCTAAAGAGTCGGCGACCTAGCGAGTCGGCGACCTAAAAACGGCGACGTCGACTAAGACGACCTAAAGAGAACGACGTCGCGATACGCGACGCCCAGCATGTACATAATACTAAATTGTTGTTGTGTCATTTAAGGATAATAAACTTTTGGTCCAATTGTTTCCGACAAGTTTAACGTTCTGCTCAAAATTGTCAGGAAAATAGCTGTACTCAGAAAAATTGAACATTATATACTTGCAGCACGTATTTCAACTTTAATCAAAGACAATGTGCAATGCGTTTTTGCTTGGGTTGCTGCCAGTGCGAGTAAACTTAAACTATAACTTATTTACTGTGCAAATGGAGAGGGGTATAATTTCTAGGTATAATTTCCTCACTTTACTTACAGCAAACTTAAAGGGTTGAAAAACGTGTGCTCAAATCACTGCGCATCCTTTGAAGTCTTCCTTTAGCAGTTCGCCAACAATTTCGTTGAAAAGTGAACTTTTATAAAGTATAATACGAATCGGTAAACACTACTACATGTCTGTATAAAAACTGGGCATGATACAACGCCCAACCTTACTGTTTGATATTTATTTCTTTGTCTCCACCTTTTTTTGTACTTTATGCAGGAAGAAGGAGCCAAAGTAAGAGATCACCATTTTGAAACCAACGAAATAGAAGCTACAAGTAACAGACTGTAATCTTAAGTGAAGCCACAAAGGGTGCATCAATTCTAGAAAATGGGATCACAGGATGAATCGGATTTCACGATGACGGAACAAGAAACTTGAGCACTTTTACCTTCTCTTGAATATTTTTTCTTCTCTCAAACTACATCTCTTCTTCAGAGGAATTACCATCTTGTATTTTCTGGGAAAAAGTCACTCGGTTAATCACACTGACTTGACTTGGTTTTCAGTTTTTAGGATTACTTGTAATGCCCGAATGCACATGATGGATGCAGCGACGTAACGTAGCCACATAATATATTGTGATGAACCCCAAGTTTCGTCAAATGGGAATCCAATACGGTACAAGTCACTTGCGTTGCGTCCTCTCACAACACAGCAAACGCGTTCTACACGAAATGGAGAGGAAAACTGTGAAAGCAGTTAGTTGGGGATCTGGGCTTCATAGGAAACCATCGTACTTACGATTCCTAGTGATCGTCCATTATAACTCTTTGAATATTGTGCATCATAATAGGATTTTAATTATTTTCTGCTATGAGCTACTTACTGTTTAGGCACCGATAATATATTTTTCCCAGTAACGTGGTATAAAAAATTCGCATACATAATAATAATCAAGTCGGAAAATTGCTATCTAGTGTTGTGAAAAGCATTATTAGTAAGTGTATACAAAATTTGGCCATCAGGCAATAGATTCTGTAACACCGTGAGAGAAAGCAATGAAATTTCAAAATTCGTTTCATACAATAGTGAAGAAAGGTTGAATGTACTGATGTATGAAATTTTGTTGGCATTGATCAACGAAAGAAAAAAAGTGTAGGCGTTTGTAAAACAAGTGTTTACCATTTGGTGCTCAACCCACTGCTAACTAAATGAAATACAATTTTCATTGGTGGTGTGACAGATTCAAGTGGGATCAAAAATTGTCAAACATTTGATGATTTCATTCAAAAGAGATGTGAGTAAAAGTGAACAACTTGTGTATTTCATGTAGACTTCATGATTCGGATGAGCTCTGAGTTCATATAATGTCATAGTCTGTTTCCGGCTTCACCGTAATCTATGACCAGGGTTTACATAAAAAAGGACAACAATTTTTTCAGGACTATCTTGTTAGCACACTCCTCAAGAATCCTTCAAGCCGAGAGTTGCTGATGTAATTACAACTTTTGGATCCTCCCATCAAGTTACTTTCATGTTCTAATTGAGTTGACGAGACAACAGTGTCTTTGCGTCCTGTTCAAGTGCTTTGTCCAACCATTCTCCTTGTGTGTTAAATTTTTTCGTGCGAAAAAGGTTAGTTTTCACGCTACTTAGCTATACAAGTTTTTCCTGCCGTCTTTCTGGACAAATCGAGATTTTGTAATTATTGTTTCGTAATAGTTAAGTGGTAATACCAACAAGTAGTATAGTCGAGTTATATCTACTACTCATCTTTTTTCGGAGAATTGGTTCTAGGTATGGGAGATTTTACTTTTATGGTGTGTTAAAAAGTCAAGGCAGGAGGTTCAAGGGCAAAGTAAAAAAAACTTGTTCAGCCAAAATCAACAAATATTAACACCAGCTTGCTTTGTCAGATAGGTGGTGAAAGTGAGTAGTGATGGATGCGAACGATGTTGTACAATGCTAGTGGTAAATTTAGTGTAAAAAAAGAAGGGAAAGCAGCCGGAAAGAAAATGTTTCTTAATATCACTGTCCCAAATTTTTCTTGGCAGCAAATGAATTCCCAAGGCTTGTGTAATTATAAAGAGGATGGGATTTTTTTTATATTTCCTAATTCGCACTCAGGATATTGAAATTGTACGATGAAATTGCCGGATTGCCCTCCATACATAGTACACGCAATTATGATGTTATAATTTGCGAAATGGGATTGATCGTTTGGATGAGCGAAATGAGTTGCCAAATCCTTTATGAAATCCCTTTACTTACCATACGAAACATTTATGAGTATTTCACTACTTTGTGGTCAATAAAAGTCTTTCAAGCAATCAAGAAAAATCTTCTGCAATTTATAGCTCCGTTTTCATGATTTCAAGATATGCTCTAAATTGCCTCATGCAATTTTTACCAACCATTTCATTCTGTGAAATAAATTGTCTCATTTGCTTTACTCCCATAGCAAAAAGGTGATTTGCTCTCTTTTTCATTGCAGATTTTCACCAAGTAAGTGGTCTATTATTCCCATCACTTTCTAGTTATTTACCAGCCAAAGCCAAAAGACATAGCATTTTGTGTGGCATAATATAAAATTCGTTTAGCTCAAAGTCTCATCAGGCTAAAAATACAAGCATCCTTGAACCAAATCAATTCCTTGTCTGTGTTTTCCCTTTTCACAATGTTATGGTTATAAAAGAAACCAGTACTGTCTTGAGTGTAAGAAAGCAAGCATCTCTCCATTAATTGGGGGATTAGTAACTTTGCTTGATAAAAATGTTGGTGACATCGTTGTTACCACACTGTCTTCATTAGCATGCCTAGGTGGCTTTTGAATAATTATACGTGTCAGATAATGACAATCTTTGTCTTGACTGGAACCCATTTTTTACGGTTCACAAGCAAGTAAAGTCCTTATCTTGCATTCTAAATGCATAGTTTGCACATACACGTGTAGGGAGTTCGGGACAACTGCAGTAGTTAGTTAGTTTGTGGGTCCCAAAATGAAACTGCGTGATAAGTTGTCGTTATCATTTCGGTACGTAACATGTTCTTGAGCAAGTGTTTTTCATTTTCCCATATTATATGTACGTGAAGTTGGATAGTAACATGATTTACATGATATATAGTGTAAATATGCTGTCTAGCGAATTTTCAAGTTGACATTTGAGTTTTTCCATACGGTAGAGATTGTGATGATTAAACGTGCTGGCGATTAGTTGATAATGATTGCACGTTTTTTGCATTGTTTAGCTGCCGTTGATTATATGGGGCATGAAATTCTGGCGTTTTTATGCCTTTTCATGCGTCTGGCGTTTATATATGTCTGTATTATGATTGCAAATCATATAGCACTTAGAGTGCGAATTTTAGTAGGTTTGTTTAACGTTAATTTTAGTCAGTGGTACATTTTTCAGACAGCAGTGTAGCTAAATATGAGACTGTTTCCTTGGTGTCATCTTAAACCTGGAGTGTTAAAAATAAACTATTTGTTTGTCTTTGAGGAACAGACAAGTTCTAAGTAAAACTTCAAGTTCAAGGCATGTACACATGTAAGTTATGTAGATGTGTTCTCTAATGTGTTGCTATTCTTTCAAGTATTGAAAAAATTAGTTATTAGTGTCCATTTCGGAATAAAAGGCAGTTGCCCCTATGCTGTAGAACGATATAGGTTCAATGGCTAGTTTAACTGAATTTCATAGCAACCACAATTGAAATAAATATAATTATGCCTGGTAACTAAACGAGCAAAACAACTGCCTTTGTTTATGAAATGCATTTAGTAGCAGAGTGAATGGGTTTTTAACCAGAAGTGAAATAATTTTTAGTTTGTTTACATTTCATGGATTCTAACACGAATTTTGCACATGTGTTTGAAAATGTGGGTAATTTCCTATTTCCTGTTTCCCTAAAACGCTGCAAAGTTTATAGACCTTTTGATCGAATGAACCAAAAGGTTTGCCATGACATGAAATTATTGCGCTAATTTGATCCTGCTCCAAAATCTGAGTCTTACATTTTTTATCCTTGTTGACATTCGGGGTACAGTTTTGCTGAAATGTAACGATTTATTTCCTAGATGCATTCTATGGATCAGTTAGTCGCCATAGTTAACATTACGATGAACGAAAATGTGCAGTTAATCGTTTCTTTGCTCTCATTCCTTTTTTTAAGCTTCTCCTTAGCCAAATAGACAATTTGTTCTGAAAATTTTAACCGGAAAGTATTGGTTCAGTTATTTCCATGCATATGGTGCACACTCACACCACACCTACACTAACGGAATACCCAACAGTTGCAATATGGAGCGGGACGAAATTTTTTACGACGGCAACTTATGTACGTTATGATATGGTAATTGTAACTGCATTCGTACCGTAACATGCTTGCAAACTGATCAATACACTATCTGTATTTAGTTATAATTATACAAGTGTCAAGAAAAACGTGATAAATGGTAACCATAAAAGTTAAATATATTATTCAGCATCCCATTATCATACTTAAGAAACTCTGATATTTTTAAATGCACATTTTTTGACAACTGGCAATTAACAGGACAACTAAAATTATTTCTGATCCGATAGAACTTGAAACAAAAATTGTATAAATGTATAGTGACAGAGTTCAAAGTCACAATGAGCCAAAAATCTTCCGGAAGAAGGGTAAACCTTTATTATATATAGTTGAACTATGAAAAAGTCAAAGAAAGGATTTTAATTGCTACCTAGCACTGTAGCAATAAGTCTGCTATTTATGGTTTTGCCATTTTGTTCACAATGCGGCAATTTAATGATTCAATCCAATCGTATTCCTATACATTTTGCTTCATATTCCGATCCAGTTGTTAACTTTTATCGTATAATTTTGCACTAACTAACTAAAGCGAAATTAGATTCATCTATACATTTGCCGTCCTTCATTTGAGTACTGCACTAATTTCAACACAATGTATAGTCCAAGCAGAATTGAAACGGAGGAATGCAATGCTATGGGACATGCATTTGTGTGTATTCGACGTCTGTTTGAGTTTTGAGAATAGAGTAAAGGAATTTGCTGCCAAAAGTCGATGGAAAGAAATTTATCATGGATGTTTTCCCTCAGAACTTAAAATTTTTCTATTCTAGAAACATTTCCCTGGTCGTTAGTTTTTATTTAATTGTTTTGACTTATGACTTATTGCAACATGCGTATAGTATCCAATTCCTATTCAATAGGAAATCATAAGATATGGCACCAATGAGTAAAAGTAGCTATTACTCCTATAACTTTTGTTTCTGTCTACAGTTCACAGCAGAACAAAGGATTTTTAATTTTCGCGCCGAATCTTCATCTCTTTTCATCTATATCGTATGTTCTACCGATGGAAATCTGTGCAAGTAGTAGGTTTATTCAATAGGTGGCATATCTTACGATTTCCTATCGAATACTAAATGGACAGTACGTGCTTTTGTAAATGATTGAATTGAAGGAACGTGTTATATGTCGAGATAAGAAATTAGATAGCAAATATTTGAAAAGAATTAAATAAACGCATTTTTCTCAGAATCTTTATGCAGACAAGTAGAGTATCTATTGTCTAGGTTTTTTCACGAAAAATTTACATTGTGGATTCATTGTATTTCTTTGTGGTGGAAAGTCTATGTAGAATTGTCTAGCCCTTAAGTTCAGTGACATTGTCCAAGTTAAATAATTAAAGGAAGAGAAAACTCCATGTACAGTATTCGTGCTTTATCTTGACTTATTCAAGATATTGATTTGTCTCGTAACTCTTTCTGGACAGCTATATGTTTCATTTTGGTTTGCCACTTTATTCATGACCCTGACCCTGCAGAGGTTATTAGATAGACTCCCAAGGAGAAAGTAAGTTACATGAACAGAACGGAGGTTTGGCAATTGATGGATTACATTAGCTGGCTTTTTTTTCATGAACAATGAAGGTGGATAATGATATATTGGAACGCTTAGAATGTCAGCAGAGGGAAATTAAAATTCTTAATTACATGGTGCTTTCGTTGGGACTTGTGTAGCATGGATTTTCCGGTAACCAAAGGAAAAGTTTTTTTTTTGGTTTTACAAAGTCGGTCGAAGGGCGTCCTATTGCAGACAGAATGCGTTGCTAAATTTGCATTTTGTAACGTCAAGATCAAGTTCAGGAGTTGCGTATTCTTTAAAGCTGCAGTTATGGGTGATACTTTAATTAGATTCCCGAAATAAAACATATATTTTGTTTATAATCTCCATGTGTCTGTCTACTAACGAGAGTGAAAGTTTTTGCTTATTTGTTGCGTCCAACTTCAAAAAGATTGTGCAATATTATCATGTAGGCTAAAAGACTCCGCAGCTGAATTGGTTTCCAGGAATTCTGCATTGCTCAGATAGATATCTCATTATTTTCTAATAATCCTAAATGATGATGTGGACTTACTTGCATTCAATGGACTGTGTTTGTAGTCAGTCAGTACAGTACAGAGGCTACTAATTTTTCTCCACATGCTTCCAGCTATTTTTGCATAATAAAGCCCTGAATTCCTTATTAAAATATTTTCTATAGAAGTCATTAAAATTGTTTTCGAATCCGTTAAGACGAGTTGGAAATTTTCGTAACTTATGTAAAAAGAGTTTCATGTAGGATCAAATTTCAATGATTCGACAAACTATGAATCAACGTTGTTTAGTAATCATGTTGGCCCAGATGGTGTTTTAATGCGAGAACTTGTTGAATGTAACGTTATTGGCTTCGCAACTGCAACATGGTAAAATAGTTTTTGGATTAAAAATCTAATTCATAGAGTGTATTTTCTTATTATATCGTCTGGTTTTTTTCTACTAAAGCCTTACTATGGTTTGCTAATACTGAAAACTATGTCTGTGAGTTTTTAAAATCTGTCAATAACCGTCAATAACCTGCATTTTGCTGTTAGATTCCTCAGTATACTTGTCCCAAATACCATGAAGAGACGCATTATTGAAACCACTGCAAAGATTTGTCAGTTAAAGATTTGTCAGTTGACAAAGTAAAAACAAATCTTTGCAATAATGTTAACCATTTCAAAGGCCTCCAAGTTTTACTTTAAGCATCGATTATGGTGTAAGTATACTGCATCGTTTCACATGCTGTATGTACCGTTAACACATAAGAAAAAACTTTTTGTCGGCCCCTTTTTTAACCTTACGAGGTTATCCAAAGAAATATATTCAACTATATCACAAACTTTTTGATCGCACAAAATGTTAATGCAGGTAGAATGTATATACATTTATACAGACATCTGCAATTTCTTTGCCACGACGGGTACGACATTATTACAATGCCAGCCCAAGCACTTCGCAATTTTTCGTAGTGAAACCGCTTATTATTACATGATTTGTTTTTCCAGATCTCGTCCCATGGTGAAAAGGAAAAGAAAACCAAAAGGTGTCCCAAAATGAATGCCTGGGTACTGGGTACCACTGGCATTTTTATGGGATTGTTTGGTTTGTCGGCCAATTTGTACGTCCTTTTATTCCTGTTGATAAGCAAAAAGGTAGGAGCACTTATTTTTCCTGCTCGACGTCTGTCTATGGGTATCCGGTGAAAAGACCTATGCAATAAGACCTACAACAATAAGACCTACGCAATAACACCTACAACAATAAGACCTACACACAAAAAGACATATAGACAGAAACACCTTCATAACACAAACAAGTTTATTTACAAGTTTCCAAGGCAATATATTTACGTAACCACGTACTCTAAAATACCAGCAATTGAATTGCAAATATGTGAGACTGTGAGATCTGTAATTTCATTTAAACCGAGAACTGCGACGCCAAAAGGCTCCGCCCGATATGTAGGAGCTCCGCCCATACTGGAGGATTATTTCTAATCTGGCCGAGGGGGGTGTGGGGGGAGTGGGGGAGGCTTTTCGAGCACAGGCCTGATTTCCGGCGGGCCGTTCCAGATTCCTTCAAACGAGGGGTTGTGTGAAGCAAAAGTTTCTTCAGCGTCCCCCCACGATCCAATTTGCTGACTTCGTGTTTTCGAACTAGGTATCGGAGTAAGAGGTTAATTTACGGGCATTTTTGGATATTTTAAGTCGTCTGTGTTCCACAGCCTAAACATTGAAATCATGAAAATGACGGATCCAATATTGAAATAGTAGAACGACAGAGCTAGAATGAGTCGAAAAAAAACAGCGGAAGAAGAAAAAGACCAAAGAAAATAAAGAAATTGAAAAGTTTACGCATGCGCATGACCATGTTAAGGTTATCATCGAAGTTGAATGACCTTCGGTTATATTCTTACATTTTTTAGGTGTTATTAACCTGTAGGTTATTTTACTGTAGGTGTTATTGCATAGGTCTTATTGCTGTAGGTCTTATTGCATAGGTCTTATTGCTGTAGGTCTTATTGCATAGGTCTTATTGCATAGGTCTTATTGCTGTAGGCCTTATTGCATAGGTCTTATTGCATAGGTCTTATTGCTGTAGGTCTTATTGCTGTAGGTCTTATTGCATAGGTCGTATTGCTGTAGGTCTTATTGCATAGGTCTTTTCACCTAGAATCCTGTCTATGTACACAAAAAATTGAAAATTAAAAAATCTAATTCTAACTAATTCTTCTTGTTTCCTTGTTCAATAGGCAAGAAGTAGTGGGGAATGGATACTACTACATCTAAGCTGGTGTGGAATAGGTGGTAGTGTTTTAAATCTCGTTTTTGTTAGTCCGTCGTTAGTTTTTAGCACATGGATCTCATCCAATGACTCGCTGTGTAATACTGTTGGGGCATCTGTGTTAACCACACAACTTTTGATAGTATGGAGTGTTTGTGCTTTAAGGTGAGTTAATTTTGTATCTCTCGGTTAAAGCGATCGTATTATTTAGTGTGAGTTATAGGGACTTCGTTTGTTAGGCATTCGATTTTGGATTGAATAAGATGTATTGAATATTTCGTTCGTGGATTAATGGTACAATGTTGATTTTTTCTACTCTCGTTTGCCTTACATTTCCAGTGTGGATCGATGTGCAGCCATTGTATCACCATTGCGGTACACACAGCTAGTGACGAGGAAACGAATAGCAATTTATTTTGTGACAGTTTGGTGTCTCAGTTTGACCACAGTGATTGCTTCTTTCTTTATTTACTCTGTGAAAGAGCATTTTTCTCATGAACTGGAGCTGGGCAGACCCATTATCACAGAGTCCAAATCTTGGACTTCAAATGTCACATCTATATCCGACTCGGAGCAGAGAATTCAGCTGGAAGATACCATCATGTCCTCCTTGTTCAACAATAATAATCATACCACTCTTCCCGATATTGGCTCAATGGTCACTGATGAAGGGAATCAAAGTGAACTTTTGTCGTACCACTCGTCCTTCTTTAATAATAATCATAATAATAATAATAATGACAATAGCGTGTTACAAAGGACCGAGTCCACGGAATCGTCTCAGTTTCGAAATCAGATGGGCATGTGTTTACCCAAAGTGTACAATTTGTCCTGGTCCAGTGTTGTGTGGACTTCAGAATGGATAGTTCTTATACTCGTTGCTCCCCTACTTGTCATGCTCACGTGTGATCTAATAGTTTTATCCATTGCCCGAAAACAGAGGCATCGGATTGTCATGGCCCTTGTGTCCATTACTTTGTCTGCCCAAGCCACTGTGACCAGGAATAAGGGGACCAGTCCTCCGGAATTGTGGCTTAATAGGACTGTTCCCGCTAGAAGTCGAGCTTGTCGTGCTGTTTGGGAAGACATGATCACGCTTACCATCCTTCATCTACCGCTTGTACTCATAATGGTAATTCTATATTGATTTTTTTGTATCCATTGGTGAATAACCGATAGTAAGTGCAATATAGCATGGCTACCCTGACTGGTAATATATGTGGATTGTATTGGAACTTGAATCAGCCTTCCATTGCTTTTCCGTAGAAGAAAACGATCTGAATATTTGGTTTGGATATAGACATCATGTTTTACATAATAGTAATGCCAGGGAAAAATGCGAGAATTCATATTTTAATAATATCAGTCTATCTTGTCTACGAAAAATGATGGTGTATTGTTTGAATTGGACACTATGTGAATTTGCTTCTTCTAAATTCTGTGTTCGAGCAAGTGAGGCCTGAAAACTGTGTCATGTCATATGGAAGGATTGTTTTTATTTATGTGGCTTGGCTGTAGCTACATATTTGAAGCGCTCTGCATGTCAGTTAGTAAGTTGAGTCAGTCACGTCCGTCTGTCCGTAGGATATTTTGCAAGCGACTTAATGGGTCCAATTTTTTCACACATCTTTTTTGGGAATGGTATTCAATATAAGCACCCCGAAATTCAGCGGGCCAAAAATTTGAATGCTTGATAATTATATTAGTAGATTGAGGGGAATGTTATGAATTTGAATGCATATACTTCAAAGCTCATTTGAGCCCCTTTGTACGAAAATGAGCCGAATTGGGATTATGGAGAACTGGGTAATGTGGTTTTGTTGTAGCTTTTTAAAGGAGAGAAAAATATTTTTGTCTACTGATATTATAGAAGATGCTCATTTCAATTACGATAGTATAGATTCACTAAAATGAATAATTAACCTTAAAAACCGGATTATTCAACTGGATTGCACTTGGTATTTCAAAGTAATTTCAACAGTAATCAAAAAAACTTTTTGCGTAATGATGTTTTGAAATATGTTTATTTTAAATATTACAATAAAAGTTTACTATTTTCAATAATTGACCTATAGAAACTGGTTAATTCAGCGTTTTACGCAATTTTTAAGAAATTTTTACCTGTTGATTTTATCGCTGTTGCTGGTTTCAAGTGTGACTGCGACTACCAAAGCCCAAGTAACTTAATGGTTGACCTTTAAAGGTCGAGTAAATCGAGTTTATCAATGTAAAGCTGTTTTTCACGTTTCTACCTCTACATAATGCATCTGTTTTACAGCGGTTTATTCCATTATGAAAATAGATGTTCAAATTGCACGCTATTTGCATGCATGAAAGGCTAGCTGTAAAATAGCTGAGGAATGAACTCACGGGGAATAGGAAATGAGAAATGATCAACTTTTGGTGCTGTTCCATCGTGAATCCAATAAAATGCTACAAAGTAGTCCAATAATCCCGTGTTTTCAATCTCGTCGTATTGTCTACAAAATTATAGTTTGCTCCATTTGGCATGAAGTAACCCAACTATTCCCACAAGTATGTCAGTCAGCCTTGTGCATTTAGTCCGCATGCATGGCCAATATCCTTTTAAAATAGATCTGGTGCGTGGGAAATTAATTCCTTTGACCATGGGAATGCAATTTTACTTTTTTCATATGCATATAATCTCATATATCCGGTTTATGCATAACCTAAATTCTTGAATGTCACAGGTGATTGAATCTGTGGACGGGGGATTTGGCGTCCCCGAGTCTCTAGTTTTTATTGGATCTCTGAGCATATTTGCCACACCGAGCTTCATTGCACTCCTGTATGGAATACGAGCTCGTCCGTTGAGAGCTGCTTATAAAAGTTACCTGAGAAAACGACTGACAAACTCAACGCTTCAACATGAAATACAACAGCGTCTTTCACCTGTTGATGGCTCCCCTAGGCTAACTCCTCGAGCTAAAAGTTACAACAGGTAATGAATGTTATTTACTTTTCTCATTGTTTTCAAAGCTATGATACTAACTAACTAGTAATAACTAAACTAAATTTTAGTAACCGCTAGTTGCCTGCACTTATTTCTCCGTAATAACGCAACAAGCTCGTATATGACCTTTCATAAAGACAATCATTTCATATGCATTCCATGACAATCCCACTAACCTAATTGCAAAATAGTGAAAGGATCCAACTCAAGCAAGCTATATAAGCCGTATAGACTCCTGCTTATGTAAATTTTGTACGCTTTGGTTTGGTTGACTAGTAATTTTAGTTAGTTATAAAAACGAGTGGAAGGCAATTTTCCTGTGTATCTGACTATAGTCAGTCTCCACCTGTTACCCAGGGTTTCATTCTTGATTGAATTTACATAATGCTTGCTTATGAAGCATTTCCAAAACATATCCATAGAGAATCTGATGATTGCAGATTGCATTACCCTTTCCAGTGTATAACTTGCATCACTCACTCACTGCCTGCAGTATATCAAATTTAGTCAGGAACATGTAGAATACATCGTGAACTGCTGCGTTTCTTGAATAAATGTAGCGCTAAGATTGGTTGGGTTTGGTTTGGCTACGAACTGCCATTTTTGAATTGATTTAATGGTCCCCTGTAAACTTTCAGATCCTCCACTCCATCCCCAAATACGTCGCCATGTCAAACTCCCCATCGAATCAACTCTGTGAATGATTTACGTCCGCCCCAAACTCATTTCATGATCAACTCATCCCCATCCCATGACAACTTGGGCAAGAATCACAGTTTTGGCAGTCACAAGGAGTTGAATGGGGGTCGCAAAGTGCGCTCATTCCTCCACATCCCATCTCAGTATGACATGCAAGAGTTTTGGAGCGGGTTGCGACGTCCTCATCGATCACCAACTATCGTCATCACTCATGAGCTTCGGTTTAAAGATAGCTCCAACTCGTCATTCAGTTCTCAGCAGTCTACTCCTACGGCTGAGCAAAGACTTTAAGTTCATCATTCGTGAGTTTGGATGGTAACTCCGTTTGGTTCCCCCTGTGTTCCACACAGTCAGAAATCAATTGACTCAAGAATGGCCTTTACCCATTCTGTGACGCTTGTACGTTCGTTTTTGGATGATGATAACAAGAAAAATAATACAGCATTGGTATTTCCAATTCAATAGCCATGTTGACTTACTTGACTTATAGTAGACTTCTAGTTAGTTTTAGTTAGTTGGGTAGCTTCAATCTATTAAGGCGCAGTTTTGCATAGTAATGCATAGTGATAATACAAAGGACCTGAGCTTTGCCAAATCTTATGTTTTAAAACATATCGAATTATATCACTATGACCAATCTTAACATGCCAATGTTATACACTGCGATTGCTACGTGAGTGTAAGGAGAAAATGCTATCTTTTGTATGAAGATTTAGTGGGAAATTCAGTTTGTAAGAGATTGTGATTTATTTTCAGAAATGTCATTATATTGTTCCGTTTGTACTATAGACTTACCATGTATGTACTCTTATGCGTTATATAGTTGATGAAATGTATCGATGTACCTGCCGATAGTGAACAGAATTTTGTACAGAATGGAATTATCATAGGGAGATTGTGTGTGATAAATATGAAGCTGCAGCAAGTGATTGTTTCCTCCGCATACGGTTGTGTTTGCATTATGAATTTTCATACTGGAAAGATTTATTTTGAAAAGAATTATTTCCAGGCTAAACTTGTTTTTGTTAATCCCAAGTGAATGGGTTTTGTCTACTTTGTGTGAGCGCAGTACTATTTTGGTGTATTTTGGAAGTGCATTTGGAGAACATAATAATAATAATAATGTGTTTTATTTCATATACATTATGGTATCAAGTATCAAGCATGAATTTCATCATCAGTTCATGTTATGTATTTCATACGCTGGATAGACAGCTATAAACTGGTTGTGTTTACTTTCAGCAAGTGTTCGTTTACTCTAATGTGGAACCTGTTGGTTTGTTTTATTGCGAGTAGAAGTGTAGGTGGGTTGTGTATTAAGATGAGACTCATCCATGGTCTGCTAAACCTGAACTTTATATTGCAACTTGTTTTATGAGAAAGTGATGTCGCATTGTGTAAGGCAGTATCCGATCTCACTCATGTATAAAAAAATTGTAGCCAAAGACTTCTCAGTACCTATAAATTATGTATTAACAGAGACAAACTAATTTACAGATGAAATATATATGAATGAGATATGAAACCATGTTGGCGTTTGTTGTTCCTGATATTTTTTAGAAATAAAGTTTCATGTTGGTAATGTGTCAATTATTAGATACTAATCTATGGTTTATCTATTTAGTTTGTTGTGCATTATGGTGGATCGAAATAGCATTGAAAACAATGGGATAATTATGTGTGTTCTTATAAATAGTGCCATTTGAATTTTGAAAGCCAAGGCTATTCTATCCACACACAGAAAAAGTATGCATACCTCTTCCAAGTTGATGGTTGGTTTGTGCTTATAAACCCGTAAATTATGTTTTGAAAGTTCCAAGAAAAACTTCTCAATTTGGGCTGAAGGATTCATGATGGAACTGGAATTATTGATCCCGTCCCATAAGTTTATCAGGTATAATTCACGTAGTCAAGCTGACTTGTGCCCATAAATCTTATGAATTTTCTCATCAATACTATCTGCAAGCCTGTATAATGTTTCAAGGTAATTCATGAAGGGAAAATTGCTTGTATTTTTCAAAAATCGATATGATTACTTTTTCTCAGAACAAAAATTCATTCCTTTGAAAACTGGCCTCTGTTCACAATTCTGATTGAATTAATTTTCTATTTTCAAGAAGAAAATTACTAGATATAGAAGCCAAATAAATGCGGGATTTTTTGCTTTGACCATATTTCATTGATCTCGAACCCAATACATGAAACTGGAAAAAATTTAAAGTCAACAAGCACAGCGTGCAGTGCACATACTTTCTTTAGTTTGCCTTTTTATGTGAAGTTGGCAAAGAGGTATTCACTGATTCATTCACTCACTCTCAGTCAGTCAGTCAATCACTTAAAGAAATTAGATTCCACTTCCAAAAGTCCAATACAAATGCTGCACAACGTGGTGCAGGTAAATAAATGTATGTTTTTTTGTGAAGTATTGTGTTGAGATCAGACGGACACAGCAAATGCTACCTACTCTGAAGTAAGGTCTATTAACAACTTTTTCAAGTCGATTTCAAATTTCCAGCTATATCTGGTTAATTTATTTTTATCTACAAAACAAACATGTTGACTTTTTTCATCTATCTGTGTGCAATCTTTCTCACCAGTCTTGCTAAATATTCGTATACGTTCTGTATTACGTTTTGCACGAGTTTATGTGTACATCACTTAAATACGGAAATGGATTTTAGCACATGTTTTTTCGTGTTACCCAATTTTATGCTATGTTACTCAATTTTAGTCAACGCTTTCCCTCATAGATACACTTTGTTGATTGCATAATCTCTTTTGGTCATTGACTAGATATCCATATCCATATGGATATTGGATAAAATCTTAATTCTACGACCAAATTTAATCGTTCCAGAAATGATAACACGCTCACATTCTTCTGTCTATCGTATCACCATTGTTGTTTTATTAAAAACGAGTTCTCGATAAGCTTATCCATCAATGATAAACAAAGTTTTTTATTTCAACTGCTTACCCGTGGCATTATGTTATTACTCCTAGACTACCGATACAATACTCACTTAATTGCTCCATAATTTTACATTTTGTTTCAAAATGGGAGAAGAGGCGTAAGTTGACATTAGAATACATTGTAATCAAAACTGTTCTATAATAATCCCCGTCATAAATAACTAGTTTTTCTTTTTTTACTCAAGTAAGCGCTCGTCGAAAAAGTTGATCTTTATTGCCACCTTCACCGCTTTAGCTGTTGTTGGGGTCACTGCGGGAATTGTACTTTGGCAAGATTTGAAAGCAGATGACGATAACAATGACCAAGTCACTGTGGATCCTCCACAAATGCCCCCACCTTCGGAATCAGAACTAGGCCAGTATTCACAAGCTGCAGTGTCGTGTGATGCCCCAGTTTGTGCTCAGATTGGCAAGTGGGTTTTAAAACATTTTGATTTTTATCTTTTGAACTTCCAGTCTAAAACTAATTAAATAATTAGTAAGCTAGTTAGTAAATTATTACGACGCATTCTACACCACCGGAGAATTACACAATTTTTTTTTTCATTTTCATCCAATAGGGAAATGCTGGAAAAAATGGGGAGCGTGGCTGACGCAGCTATTGCTACGTTATTGTGCATGGGCGTCATACATAATCAAAGCATGGGCATTGGAGGTGGATTTTTTATGGTAACAAAGTTATTACAATCCTTCTCACCAGTCTTGCTAAATATTCGTATTCGTTATGTATTATGTTTTGCACATGTTTGTGTAGGTTTTCTACAATGCGACAACTAAAGAAAAACTGGTAAAAATTGCTATCTTCAAAGAAACAGAAAAGTTAGTAAGCATAATATAAATTTAATTATGTTTAATTAGTTTATGAACGCAAGGGAAAAAGCTCCTTTAGCAGCTTATGAGGACATGTTTGATGGTGATTCTGATGCAGGTATTTTTATCCCTACACGAACTAAACTGAATGCAAAAAAACCCGTATAATATTCACAGTTTTACGTTACAATGTCTTTTCATCCAAACAATTCAAAAGCTCAAAGAGGTGGAAAAGCGGTAGCAGTTCCCGGTGAAATCAAAGGTTATTGGGAAATGCACCAAAAATTAGGAGTTCTGCCATGGGAAGATTTATTTGCCCCTATAATCGCTTTATGTGATGAAGGATTCGAAGTTTCACGACACACTGGAAATGCTTTGAATGGAGCCCGAAATGTTATCATGAACGAACCATCCCTAAAAGAAATATTTGTGAATCCTGAAACTGGAGATGTGTACAAACAAGGAGATACTCTTAAGCGACCCGTATTAGCCAGAACATTGGAAAAAATTGCCACTCCAACTGGAGCTGACGATTTTTATACGGGCCTTATTGCTAAAGATATTTTGGATGATTTGCAAGAATTTGGATCAATTATCACTGCTGAAGACTTGCAAAAATATCAGTAAGAAGATTTTCATTAATAATTAGTTAGTCCTCATAAATAGAAGCTACTATTTCTTATTTTGAAGGGTTGTATGGGAAGATCCATTGGAAACAAAACTAAGGGGGGATTTTACCGCTTTGACTGCCCCACCACCAGCCAGTGGACTGATTATGTCCTTCATGCTAGAACTATTGAGTGAGCTATCTCTAGAAATCCCGGACGCATTTTCTTTAAACAGTGTGGCCACTTATCAAAGAATTGTTGAATCTTTTAAGCATGCATATGCAAAAAGAACGTTATTAGGCGATCCTTTTGACCCACTGATCAAGGATAAAGTAGAGCAGGTCCGCAGATTTAAAACAACAGTTTTATCTTTATGCATGTGTATTATGTGAGTATTTTGTAGAGTAAAATATCATGGTTAACAATATTAGCTAATTGCAAACCTGACGTCCACAAGTTATATACGAGATGTGATGTCCTTGATCTCTGACACAAGTACAAATAATACATACGAGTACTATGGAGCGGAATTCTACATGCCGGATGATTTTGGAACAGCTCACTTGTCCATTATTGGGCCAAATGGAGATGCCATTTCCGTAACGAGTACTATTAATTTGCAGTAAGTGGGTTGGAATTGATGATGTTCTTTACTGCTTGCTTGGATAGCTAATGGTTTTCGAAGAAAAAAAACTATTGGTCGATTTTATGGTCTGACTATATTACTTGCAGCTTTGGAGCTAAAATTAGATCCAGGAAAACGGGCATCATCTTCAATAATGAAATGGACGATTTTTCAGCACCCAATATCACGAATGCTTTTGGCGTTCCGCCTTCACCAAACAACTTTATTCTAGCAGGTAAATAAAATACGGATTTCAATTTGTCAAGAGACGAATATTCAATTTGGTTCAGTATGAATGAGACAGATTATTTACGTTAAAATCAGTTTTTCAAGCAACCTGTTGCGTTTCATGTTCAATTACAAAACAATCTTATAAATGCAGCTCCTTGCCTGACAATTTCTTTAGCTGCAACTAAAATGGCAATGCATGGGTTTCAAGCCGGTGTTAAAACAAGTTTATAATTTGCAAAAGTTGAACTAACTAAACATTAAATCCTTTCTCCCGAATTTAACGCATAGCTTCAACTACATAACATATATACTTTGTGGAGAACTCTCATGGGATATTTTCATATGGACATTAGTAGCTACATACAAAAGATTGTGCTACACTCACAATAGGATATACAATCCCACAACTGAGAACTGAAAAAAAAATCAATTTTACGTCCAAGTAGTATATTCTGTTTTCGTTTTCTCCAACTAAAAAGTCATTCAACCATATTCATTATTATTGGCTCTTATAGAAAAACGTCCAGTATCATCCATGACTCCGGCTATCTTCTTAGATAGTGACGAAAAAGCGCGACTTGTAGTTGGAGCCGCTGGAGGGACCAAAATTACTACTTCAACAGCCTGGGTATGATATTATAATTCCTTGCTGCCAGCATTTACACGAAATCTTTTCTCCATATTTTATTGTGTGGCGTGTGATTCCTACTGTGTGACCTGCTAAAGCTTCTTTTTTTGCTTATAATGCTCTGGATGAATGGGCTGAAAGTTCAATGAGTATGAGTATGATGATATTACTGAACTCAGGGTTAGGGAACCATTGAATTTAAAGAAAAGTTAGAAATGTTGAATTTATTTTTTTCTAGGTTGCGATTAGAAACCTTTGGTTCAATGAGAATATCAAAGAAGCCATTGATTCACGCAGACTTCATCATCAACTTTATCCTATGAAACTGCAATATGAGGAGGGATTTCTTATGGTATGTAAAATGGGATTGGATTTTATGTACAGATTGCACAGATTTGATTGGTTGTTTAGGTAAGTGGGGTATAATGTTAAGCTTTGTCAATCATTTTCATATAGAGTTACATGAAAGAGTTGGAAAGCTTTGGCCATGAATTGGACAACTATAGTATTGGATCTTCTGTGGTTGCTGGTGTAGCTAGTCATGAAGGCATGTTGCATGCCAATTCTGACTTCCGAAAAGGGGGATCTGTTGCTGGATTTTGAATTGAATTTAAAACAGAGACGGGGTTTGTGATATAATTGGTATTACTTTGGGGACAGTTTTGGGGTGATTTAAGAATTACGTGAGTTAATTATTAGGTGAATGAAAGAAATAAAAGATAAAAATTAAAACGTCGTGATTTATTTCATTAAAAATGCGATTAAAAGAGCTATAGTACAAAAAGTTAATATCATCATAAACAGAGTTGCACACAGAATATTTAGGAACATTAAAAGGGCTTTCAATTGTAGTCACCGTCTGTTGTCTGTGAAAATTAACATTATTAGCAGGCAAGAAAGTACAACCATTATCAATCGTTTATTGCACTACCATCGCTTTTAAAAGCCGTCTGATCCACCGTGTTTCCTATAATCCGCATTTGCTACAATCAGTCCTTGCTTTTTAGTCCGGCATACTGCATTCACGCTGCCCAAATGGGATTCCAAAGGGATTCTTCTCATCCGGTGACCTCGTCTTTCGAGTTCCGAAACCAAGTATTGTGGCAATCCATATTCATACAGGACAATTCCTTCCTCCAGGATTGGCATTACACGGGGGTAATCAATAGCTGTCTTTATATCGGCATCACGATATAAGGCTCTCCAAATAGTCTATATTGAATAGAGAAAAGATGTCTGTCCTGGTCATAAATCGAAATCTTATGCTAAAGAAAGGTCTGGGGAAAAGTACTCTTTCGATGAATTTATGGTATCCTATCCTCACATAAACTGTATGCATGCAAAATTCAAATTTAAATCACAATCCAGTAAATCGCGATATAAGAAAAATATTGATTATCCTTCCTTTCTTTTGCTTATTTCATTTTCTGATGCCACCGAGAACCAAAGAATAAATTAAGCATCAAAATCAAAATACAGATAAGACTGAAAGCTGTAATACAGGAAACTAAATGCAACGCTGCTAGAAGGATTTTCATTGATACTGACGTCTGTCAAAAAGCATATCTAATATCCTGCCATATGCATAAATCAAATTCGCTGGAAAGTGTGACAGATATTTAGGTTAAAAAAATCACCAAGGGTTCTTACCGAAATCAATGCCGGAATAATTCGATTACCACCAGCGCCTCCTATGGCCAATACCGGCAAATTGTCCTCGTTCGTAAAGATTAGAGGAGCCATGGATGAAGCTGGTCTTTTACCTGCAAAATTTCAGCAATATTTGCATAATAATTCTGCAGAAAAGAAAAGTAGATCCGAGAGTCATGCATAATGCTGAATCTGATTCAAGTGGATAAGAATGTGAAAGGCTCAGTTCCAAAAATATAGGACGGAAAAAGTAAAAAGTGTCATTGCTTTTAGCTACATACCTGGCTCAATATAATTATCTGGATTGGATAAAAGACAGTCTTCGGTACAATTTTTTTCAAATGAGAAATCAGTCATATGATTGTTGAAAATGATGCCGGTCAATTCGCCCAAGAATCCAGCGCCAAAACTACGAAATATACATTGCAATTGTATCGTAATTGTTTTAGCCAGACTTTTCAAGTCTCATCTGGGTGAAACGTCTGATAGTCTGATATGTTGATATGTATTATGTATTATGGATATATTTGCACAAATGAGAAAGGCAAAATGCTCTGTGTTATGAATAGGCACAATTAGTAGGCTAGACAAAGCATGGAACGTACTTTCCACGTGAAATACATCCTTTCAAATTTAGGGTATTGCGTTGTGTAGCTCAGTTCCTAGTAACGCAGCCTTTGAAAACAAAGCAGAGTCCATTCTGAGCACGTATGTGTTACAACAATTGTACACCAACTTCAAACTTTCACCTAGGATGAATACCGACACGTATATTGCATTTCTATGCGACTCCATATCGTAGCGTTAGTGTTTGCTTTTTGGCACTGCTTGCCGCTAAATTTTCATATATTGATTCGCGTAACTTTTTTGCGAATCAGTTTGAAAAACTTGCACAAATGAGGGCAGTAAAAACTAATTAATACAAATTTCAAATTCAATTTCATTCTCTAACTATGGCCATAGCTGTAAATTAGATTCAATGAAATAAGAAGAGAATGACGCATGCATCATGCTGTATAGAGTGATTAACGAATACGAGCAAGAGTGCCTGTGGCTTTCAGCAGAAGGTAAATTTTGTAGCTTAGAATGATGACAGGATCCATGCACTTTACATAGACAACTGCACGGTTAGAAGAATGAATAACTCACGGTGAATTAATGCTTGTGGTAAGTGACACGGCATCATTATCTGGTCCAATTATGGACAGATGAGCGGTTCCGGCTTCGTTCGGCAGGGCAAAAACTTTGGCGTAATAATGGTGTGGGTCTTGGAAAGTCTTGTAAGTTTCAATTTGTGATCGGAGCTCATCCACAAAATCGTCTGACAAAAGTTCATCCAGGAACTGTGAATTCAACAAAATATACACGACTCCACTTAAAAAACGAAGCATAATTAATGTTCAACAAAGTTTTCACATGAATTGCAATATCATGGAATTTAAGTTTTTTTTAGTTTTTTCGGTCTTTAACTCCCGAAACCTAATTAGTAAGCCAATGTCAAAATGAAATTCTCATGCAGCATGCAATGCACAAAACAAAAGATGGCTTTGTTATTTTAGTGGTTCGAGAAATTTCATTGTAGCTAATACTTTTAGCTGAATAGAAATTGTAAAGTATAAAAACCTCGGTCATGATTTCCTGATCCATATCCCCATTTATAGTCTGGTAAGCAGTGACGAATTTCATCACTTCAACCAAGTGGTGAGTATCGATTCCATTTAATTTAGCAGTCAATTGCTCGGGACTTTTTCGTCTATAGGTCAACAAAACCATGATTAAAGAATATTTTAGGTCTAAATTATAGGTTACTAGAAGCTAATTTTTAGGTTGGCAAGAATGCAGCAATAATCATGCCAATCAGATAGAAATAATCTGACAAATAAGTTACATGATCAAAAGTCTTTTTACAAATGGTCTCACCCGTATCCTTGCAAAATTCCTAATGCCAGGGCAACTAATGGACCGCCAGATGGAAATGGGAGGGAAATCATTGACAAATTATTTTGCAATTTGTAGAAAACTGGCTCCATCCAGTCTGCACTGTTTTAAAAATAACATTCTTACGTCAATCTAACTTTTCATAAGATTTGAACAGCATGTATCTGTCATAAAGACTTCATTTCCTAAGCGAAAGTTTAAAAAAAGTATTTCTCTATACAATTATTTATTAATTGGCTAAAAAATTGTTTCTATGGTTTAGAAATACCCAAATAATGTATAAAAATCAAGAAAAGTCGTAAAAAGAAGGAAACTAAAATATTCTTGTTCTAAAAATCAAGTCTTGCTTTTCATAGAATATTTTGTGACTTCGTTGTATTTCAGCTAGTAGCCAATTGGGACCAATTACATATATGTAAAAATTGAATTCTCTCAGGAAATACGACAAACCTATAGTCAGTCAAGTCTTCGGAGGTAATTATTCCATTTGCAGTTGAAATGTCTTTTACAACATCCAAGGAAAGAGTTCCATTATAAAAAGTAGCTGGCCCTTCCGTCTCAATAAGTTGAAGAGTACGGCCTAAACGAGCCCTTTTGATAATGTCCCCTACTTGAAAAACTTGTCCAGTTGTGGGATCTACGAACTCCGACCTGTTTCAAAACCAGTGAAATATGTAAGTATTGTAGCGCCTTAATCCATTTTTAGGGTGTTTGGACTTAAAGTGGACGACTCCAAAATTAGTTTTTTCCATAACGACACAAGAGAATTAAAAAAATATATTGAATACATAAAGCGATAACTATGCCTCTACCATTCTTTGCTTCACATTTCAGTGAACGGTCATAAACACTTCTGCAAATGGAAACACACATTTTTGGAGTTACATAGTGCATGAAATCTCTGATCTGGCCATTTTCAGCTATTTTGAACATCGTTCAATGTTATTCACCGTTCGAAGCTCAAAAATAAATTTTGACTAAAATAGCTTTTTTTGCTTCTGTGTATCTCATTTTATTTGAGAAAATGAGACCACAAACTATCTAAATTCTCATTTAACAGGGGAATCTGTAGAATGCAGCAGCAGGGAAGGCCCAAAACACCTTAATGCAGTTAAGCGTTCGCCTGCAATTGCAAGCAATGCATTATAAGTGAGTAGTAAAAGCTAATCGCAATACTACCTGATAAGATGCAAAATTCATATGAAAAATATTCGTGCGTTATTAGAAAAAAATCACTTTGAAGTCGTCTAGTTTGAGTCCAAATAATCTATACTCCATACACACACCACATAATCTTTAAAACAAACATACTACAGGCTGATGATTATACTACTCCAATTTTTTATTCAAAATACGTTTATGGTTCCACTACTGTGGTTACGAAATCTTACCTTAGACCAGGATCCGCTCTAATCGGTTTCTCATTGTGCTTTAAAGATGAAGCTAATGCTTCACTAACTTCAAATCCATTTTGAGCCAATTCTCTAGAAAACTTGACTAGTTCTGACCATTCAACCGTCCCAAAGCTCTGGTGAGCTTCCCATAATCCCAACAATTCCCCAGGAACAGCCACAGCGAGACCCCCTTTAAAAAAACAATTATAAAATTTAAACCTAAAGTTTACGCCGCTATTATTTTTATGCATGGCATGGCAATTAAAGTCTTTAAAACAACTTAGCATATACATTTCTTAAATAATTATTTTCATGCTTACGGTTACATTTTTAGCCCCTCAACTTTCAACAAAGATGAAGCAAAAAAGATTTAAAACAAACTTAACAATAACGACGAAATTCAAATTCATTTTTTTAAACAAGCAACTCCGTTAGTGATTGGTAACCATTTTCACGGAAATTCTTTTAATCTGTGAAGATGAGGTTGGAAAATCTCATGGCAACCTCGAATTTTTTTTTCCGTTTTTTAAGAATAAAACCATTCATCGTTCATGTGCATTATACGCGGGATAAAGGTCGATTGCACACTAATGTACGCATGCGTTAAAATCAGAGCGTGGTTTTCCTTTCATTACAGTCTTCTCTTTTTTCCACTGTCGTTTGGTTGGTTATTTCAAAGTATTTTTGCTTTTAGCTCGAAAACCCAAATACTAAAAACCACGACTAACTTTTAAAAGTTTTCACAAGTTTTCGCAAAAAACTTCTATCAATTAGACAATCCCTTTCAACATAGCTGCTTATCAACAAACGTAATTATAATACTTTACCCTACCGTATTAATATTATGGCTCGTTGTTGTAACTACCTAATTGCACAAAACTCACCGTGTAAATCTTCCAAAGTGGCGTCTACATCAATCATCGACGGTGCAGTTTCCCTTGCATTCAGTGCAAAAGAATCATTTCCAATGTGAATAGTCATAAAAAGTCCTCCGCCTAATCCGCTACTTTGTGGAGCAACTACACCTAAACATAAAGTGGCTGCAATAGCTGCGTCAACGGCTGTACCTCCAATGGTTTCTAAAACATCACTAAATATAACCAAAATTCCAAGGTAATAATTATTATTCAGTCATTTCCTTAACTTCATGCATTATTAGGAAATGAAAACCAAGAGTGGGAAAATCTTGAGGCCTTTTATTACGTTGCAATACGTGAACATATTTCCATATCGGAACTTGCACCAGCATTTTGGTAAACACCTAATATAGATGGTGAGGCTTTGGGAAGCTGCTCTGGATTTGGTGGATATAAACTATTATTAGCAATTCTTTCCAGTAGTGGTGGTAATGTGATGGCAAGTGTAATTCCAATGGCAAGCAAAACTAATATGACCACTACTCCAGCTACCAAACAGAGTTGGTGTTTCTTGGTCCTATGTTAAGGAAATAACCATTTTGGATTAATTTATTGCGGGTGGAGTTTGATATATATGTTAGTTAAATATTATTAGACAGAGGAAATGTTGTGACACTTTGTGGTGAGGATTAATTTTGAATAATGGAGAGCCTTTACCTGTTTTGCCAATGAATTTCTTCCAAGACATTGCTTTCGTTATAGCTTCCATAGAATGGGTTTTCTCGTTTGTTCACTAATTTTGTTTTCTCAGAAAACATTTTTCCCACCGCACAACGGTTTCAGGTTAGCGTAGATTCTCTCAGCAATTTAGAGAGGGTCAAGTAAATCTCTACTGAATATTTTTAAAGTTAAAATATTTATGAATTTGAAATAATGGAAGGTTGAAGTTTAAAGTAAGTTTTAATGGGTTTGATGAAAACTCTTGTCATACGATTTAAAAGGGAGTGTGTACTTGGACTATTCTTTTCAGGTTAACAAAGCTATACGTTTCCCTATTCCATACAAATACAGAAGAATTAAAGCGTAGCTTAAAACACACAATGACGAAAACAAACCCAGACAATTGTGTTTGCTGGGCATCATTTCAATGAAACAGGGCACACAATGCTATTCTGCAACTGATGATATGAAGTAGTGTGATATGATAAGCTTTAAATCAGTATATTTGCGTCCATGAAACTCGTGACAAACGTACACATATAACTGTTCAGTTAGTAGTAGATTACGGTATACAAAATAGTACTTCAAAGTTTTGACAAACAAAACGTTATTATCTGTAAAAGAAAATATGACTTTAAAAGATAGTCTGTCACAAACATCATAGTAGGCAAATAAGTTTACCTAATTGTTACCGCACTTATTTATCCACATTTGTGGCTACTATACCAAAAAAGTACAGTGGTAGATGAATATAGATAGTTTGAGTCTTTATGCCAGGCTGATTTTATATCGTACAGGATGGCTGAAACAACAAAACTATTTCCATTCGCCATTACTAAACATTTTTTAAACCTATGATGCCCATCTATAGTGAAGATATTGTTTAAATAATTTAGAAGTATTCCAACTATTATAACAAAAATGTAGCAATCAAACCTTATGTAAATTATGCATGCAACAAACACTGGCTAACTGCAGTATACAGTCCCAATCCCAATGTCATTTAAATTAAGCTTGGAGCGGTTTTAGTACACGTTCCATTATATTCTACAACGGACCATAGACCCCTTGCAGATTTCACATTAGCATACTCTCACTCAATCAATTATTCAATGGTCCGCCAGATTGAGGACATTACATAATTTGACTATACTATTTATGAGGATGCTAGAATGAAACTGAAGTTAACTGTATTCCCTGGACCAACGCATTAGAGAATGTTGACATGACAATGGATTTGTTTCATCCTATAGTTTGTACTTGCCACATCTGGATTAAATATTAATGACACAGTAGACTCTACCAATATAGTTACGTGATCCTATATGCTCGTTTAAGTTAGTTGTGTGGGCATCGTGCGTAAATTTGGCCCGCGGATTCATTCGGAATGTTCTATCCCGCGGGATTAAAATTTCTCAAAAATCTGAATCACTTGTCTGTTTCGCCTTATTAGTTCATCCATTCGTTTACAACTTGTTGCTGACAGGGGACCAATGTTGTACTTGGTGAAAGAAGACCATTATTTAATTTTTCAATGGTAAGAAAAGTTCCTCACAGATTTGTAAAGAAACTGGGATTATCAAAACAAGAGCTGCAGTGCAATAAGAACAAAATTTTCAAATTCATTGCAGAAAGTTTAGGGCTTCTACTGGATTCATGATATCCAAAAAATAATATTATGCTTATATGCTGCGTTTTTGATTTTGTACAGCGATAAAGGTTTGCTCACAACTGAATCCAGTGAATATGTTGAATTATTTTTTAAAGCATGTGTTATGTTCTCGTTTGGATTTCCCATTATTGTTTCCCAAGAGGATTTTTTCGCATGGCTAGTACCAAATCCTTTTCATTGAAGTAATTTGTTATGTGATACTACAAATATAATCTACATTTACATTACCTGACATGTACACCATCACAGCAATGTTTATCCATATGAATCGCCGAGGGTAAAATTGTGTTCCGGATTGTAGCCCGCAAAAAAATATTATTGTATGCGTAAGAAAATGATTAAACTAAATGCTTTCATCAACTTTCTAGAGTATGTCTGTATGTTTTAAGTCTCCGATTTCTACTTCCTTCCACAGTCGTATGTCCTCTTTAAATCACAACTACCAAAAGGAATGCTAACAAGATCTCTTGAATATTTTTCTTTTATTTCTCATTTCAATGTTTAAATTCATTAAAAGAAAACATTTGTAAAACCAGAAGAGCTACACATTAACTATCTACCTTCAACCAACACTAGCACTATGTTTTCCATACTTCTATGATAATAACAATTTTGGCATTTTGAAAGCTAAAGTGATTCTATTTCGACTACTCCTGATGACTATGTTCTTCTTTCGCATAATATAAACTGAATATTCGCATTTAAACAACGTACTTGAGCATGAACTCAATTACTTACACAAAAAAATAAAACTCATATCATGGAATCATTTCTTATAACGTATATTAAGACCTAGAACGTATGCGGCTCGAAAACAGTAGGGGCGATGAAATACAAAAAAACAAAAAAACGCAGAAAGAAAAAAAGCGGTAAGAGACAAGAAGTTAATAAAAAAAGTTATTGGATCGAAGAGACACTATGAAATGATAGGATTCAATCTAAAATGCAGATATGCGAACTACAAAACATACAATTCAACAGTAAAGAAGAAATAAACATGCGAGATAAAAAATGATCATAACTCCTGTGTCGTCTTGAGACGTTGGCGTTTCCAAGTACTAATAAAAATAATCTCGGATTCCTTTGGCTTTTTCTTTATTCCCGACTTTACACGCCAGCTTTCCAATTTTTCATAAAATTACAACTACTTCGTTTGAAAATCAGTCAAAATACTCGCCCACATCAAATGGTAATCATACCCAGGCTATTGTGAGTCTACAAAGATCACTATGCATGCAGCCAATTCCATTCAACAGGATAGCAACTACACACGTGTAATACTAACTCGGGTAACTAAACTAACTTAAATAAATGAAAGGGGACTGAAGAAAGACGCGGACTGTTCCAATAGCTTTTGCCGTACCAACCTACACATTCTGCTATATCAACTCATAAGGGAGATGATATAGTACATACACTCAGACGCAATAGTTTATATAACGGTAGTTTGCATGACTTGTAACTTAATAATACTTGATTTGAACAGTTGGAAATAAGAGAGAATTGTGCTGTTAACTCGAGTAGTTGAGACTGAAAGGGAAAATGCGGAACGCAAAGGCACACTGTACTTTACAAACATGGTCTTGAAGGATCTCATTGGCTGAATAGGACTGTGAGAGTCGAATGCAATTATCAATCTTCATTGATTGACAAAGTGGCTGCAAAGGAAAAAAAACGAAAGTCAATCAAATGAAGGATCATATTTTAGCAGCAAGCATGTGACTCTATCTACAGCTAATCAACTACAAGTTTTCAATGCTGAATAACAAACAAGAATGAGTATACTACTACTTTTACCCCTTCTTTGGTACACGTGCACATAACACATGGAGAAACTCTCAGAGCAGATCCTAATTGTATCTCCTTTCCATTTGTTTGACAATCAGCTCGGTCTTTCCATAAGTCCAGGTTGATCCGGGGCAACGAGTCACAAGAGACTCGTGGATTTCTTAAAACACAAATGATGTCCGAATACATTAAGTTTATATAGCAATTATTTGTAATGAACCATAGCATGTCGTCTGACTTTTATCTATTCCAGGAAGAAAGACTCTGATCCTATTTGTGTTATATTTTTCTCCCATTGGGAATAGGAAACATGAAACCTTCGTGATATTATTACCTATTAATATATGTAAGCTTCCCAACAACATGAACTGATTAATGCATTCCGTACAAAGGTTAGTAATGCATCAGTGCCGTTTTTCTTCCGGTGATTCAACTTATCAATTTTTCATGTCTAATGACATGTGATTGATATGTAGCATTGACTTTAAGGTCATCCTCCTGTAGTACCTTTTGTTACGTAATTAGAGAATCTAGACTTTCACTGACGTTTATTTCTACTAGAAAGGAGTGCATATTTGATGAACATAATTGCCATTTCAGAGCGATGAGTGAATGACATAGTGAAGGGAACCCATTCATGCAAAGAGAAATGAAAGATGTGTATCAACTCACAAGAATGGTTCAGGAACATCCAGAGCAGACCGTTGAATAATTCTCATCCCGTCTCCATTATCACATATCAGTTTTGCAAGAGAAGACTTTCGTATTTCAGCCAACTGAGCTGCCGTAAAACGTGTGAGAGGTTCTTCATTCTCGTACCAGAAACGATCACATTTTCGCAGCACTTGGAACTGTTTAGCTATGATGCATGCAAATGTTGGACCAACCACTCCTCCATGGACAGCAGTTTCAGCAAGCCCACCAGAAAATAAATCTATATCATCCACATGTAAATATATTTTCTTGAGTTTCTGAATCAGTCTAGGAGGAATTTCCACACCCAAATCGTCAAAACTTCTTGCTTTCGTCATATTGCAGATAGGTCTGTACGCATTGTAGCTAGGCAGACCATGATCTCGTCCTCTATTAATTTTTATGCAAAGTAAACCAAATCATTACATTGTGGCAACTTGGTGTTGTCTGCCTCCTTATCAATTCTAAACGTGGCCAAGTACAAATAAAAAATGCATACCTTTGGACATTTAAAGCTGCCAAGTCCATGCCGGAAGCCGGTCTCTTTTTATCTTCAAACAAGTGGTTGGTAACTTCTTCGGTTATAAAATTGTCCAAAGTTTCCATAGGAGTGTTTACTAAGCCAAGCATGAGTTCATCGACCATTCCCGGTTTAAATAGAATGTCAGGATTAAAGAAAGTATCCCTCAATTGGACGCTTGGTTCTTTTACTCTCAACTCGGCAGTAAACCTCTTAAAAGCTGGTTTCAAAAGACTGTGACCGAATCTGAAAGCTGCAGTAGCAAACTCATTAAATATTGAGGCATCACATTCCGAGTCATAGCCTCCGTAATAGCCTTCTGAGACGAGCTCTAGTTTGTACTTATGAATAGCATCCCAGCCTAGGATGCGAGGCAAAAGTTCTGCGTATGTAATGTGCTGTGTGACGGACGATAAAATCCTCCTTGCGTGTCGATACAACAATTCATCGTCCCAATGAGGATTTCGAGCATGAAGTTCTGTTACTAGTTTGTTATGCTCTCGAAGCCACACTGTGTGAATAGCTGCGAGAGCCGGTTGCTCACTGCTTCGCAAATCCCCTGAAGAAAAACAATGTGACTCTCAAGTTATAAAGTTTACTACAGAACGTCATTTTTGTTTACTTTAAAAAGTACTCGAATTAATCTAATAAGCCCATGTTGAATACACAAACGTGTTGTAGAGAAAGGTCAGCGGAAAGAGAAAACTAACTCGAACCGGAGAAAAGTTTTAAAAATGTATATGGTTTGTACTAGGGAATATCTCTAACTAAGAATTTTTAATGCTATAAAACAGAAAAAATATTGAATTGATAGATAGATGATGATAGTTTCTACGAGCCAGCTTAATTTGGTAGCCACTTCTTTATCCACTGGTATTGCCATTGTTCATTGTGCGTCAGTAGGTGTTAAATCTGCTGTATTTCTGTATTTGGGATTTTAACGCCGTATGGCTGTAGCTTGTAAGTTTAGGCGGGCTTAACCCTTTTGTATGTCTTTGTGTTGCTGTTGGTTGTTTGTTTTGTTTGTAAGAATTGGATATGGAGTGTTAGGATACAGACGTGCATTATGGCGTTCTCCTAAACTATCAATTTTGTTAATTATTATCGTACTTCAATTACTCCTTATTGTTTTGTGTGGATGTGAATTTAAGGGTTTTTAGTTTAGGAATAAATTGTTCAGAGCATTTTATTCAATATTTCCACTAATGCCCTACGTGTCTCATTTCTTCACATCATTTTATCTATACCATTGTCCAGTGGATCATCGAATTCAGTGAGTTCCCGGTTTACGGGTAGTATTCAAAAGGGGCTCACAACAGTACGCGTTGCTCAGCTCCTCTCTTATTAAATGCACTTCAAACTACGGCATTTTTCATTTCAGAATAAAAAAGTTGCCTCATGTTGCTCGACTACACTCGATAAATGGTCGATTCATACAAATTAAATCACTAAGTCAGTAAAATGATGTGGAAAAAGTAGTTCAACAAACATTTTCTCAATTTAAAAAAAATTGTATTGAAAAAAGTTTGCATTTTGTTGACAAAAAAACCACTAACGCCAGATCACCTAGCAAAGAAAAAAACTACTCGCTTTTATTTTGCAACGCACAGTAGCATAGCATGATCCATGCAGTACATATCTATCACGAAAGCCTTTATATGCATGCTGTTTTAATACGCTGTGCATTTCCAAATCTTACGATTCCTCATTCAAACTTCTGCAGCATGCTGAATGACTTTTAAATGAAATCTTGAAAGCTATCACGTGTAAGAAAAAGAACTATAATCCTATTTAAGGCATTCATGAATTGGGTTAGAGAGTACCTGTGAAAAATAGAGCAGAACAAAAATAATGTATTCATGAAGAACTATTGATTCGGCACAACGTTCAAGCCACTTATGGCCTAAGGATGTAAAAGTGGCTGCTATTTTTGTTACTTTTCTCTCGTAGCCCTAGCATCTAGCACTTGCTTGTTCCATTTGAGCACTTAATTCTAAAGATTTAGCTTGCGTGAAGTGAACGCCAACTCAAATTTTCATGTTCCTTAAACCCGGTTCTCAAATTTCGTAGCCGACCACTAATTATACCCAAAAAAGTGGCTGTGGGGTTTGTAATTAGCAATTGAAATTGAGATTTTAAATTCTTCTTTACCTAAATATTCGGTTTTCCATAATTAAAATATTAAATTTATTAATTAACTAAACTTTTTCAATCCGTGTTCGTGGTGTTCACATTTTGGAATGTTAAAGAACTCCCGAAGTCATAATAGATTGTGTAGTTAATGTCAAAAAGATTTAAACGGCGTTTTCGTAGCCTAGTTATGCATTATTATGATTTTTTATCTTAAAAACATTTTGTACTGTTGAGTTGAATGAGTGTTGACAAACTGACAGAAAATGAGTGAGAAATGGAGAAAGTTCACATCCCATTTTGTTATATTGCAGCCTTGGTGAAAGTTGTTCACGTCAAAGCTGAAAGGCTGACTACCTAAGAATTGAGAGTTAGAGTTACAAGTTAAGACGATAACGGATGGTACTTACCAGCTTCGAAGCATTGACCAGAAGGAGTTTTACACTCTGGATGATTTGAAGTAAGTGGAAGAAGATCTTTTAAGTTAGCGCCACCAGGGTGACGAGTTACTTTCAACCTGCCTCCGACAAATTCTCTCAACTTTTTGGATTCACATATGTCAGATCCGTAGGTGTGAGATGCATCTACGTATGCAGTCACTTGATTCAATTGTTCCCTGAAACCTGTGTGCATGAAAAGAAATAGAGAGTAGGTGGATTTATGGGGTTCATATGCCAAGTGAAAGTGATATTGCAAACAAGTGACACTCGAGCACTTGGCATCAAAAGCTTGAAAATGTAAGCAGTGAAAAATCTCAGGACATTCTCTAACAATGTAAGTCCGAAGTATGTTCGTAAGGAATTTTCTTAAAAACACTTTCTAAGTCTTCCTTAGACCCTCTAGTATATGCACCTCAAATATTCCCATCCGATGCTCTTTCGTTTGTCAGCAACAGTCGAACAAAGAATCCGGAAAAATTGGGCCCAAAATCGAAGTCCATTTTTCGATTTTTCATACGGAAAATAACATGTAAAAATTCAGT
>Ga0210040_10001665_pt1 | contig 33006 bp, 15 predicted proteins | sample CryGeyCG12114_NA_FD_185462 | JGI IMG/M metagenome (GOLD analysis project Ga0210040, IMG submission 185462) | Groundwater microbial communities from aquifer - Crystal Geyser CG19_WC_8/21/14_NA (SPAdes) (version 2) | ecosystem: Environmental > Aquatic > Deep subsurface > Groundwater | place: USA...
CGAATCTCTGACAACTCTGACTTGTCAATTTTTAAAGCGACTGAACAATGCGCGGTTAATCCATAGATTTTTATCTGTGAGACGATCCTATGGATTCTCAGACCTCCAAGGCAGGATTAAATTTCCATCAAACTAACTAACTAACTATATACAACCAAGTTGACTTTGAATTTTAAGCTATAAGGTCGATGCTCAGTCACTCACTCACTTACTTAATTTTTTAAAGCAGTCAGGTTCCATAATATGATGGTAATGTTGATAAGCAAGCTATAGTATCTTCCTATGGTTTAGTTAGTAACTTAGTAAGTAACTAGTGAAGGTTGGATTTTCTTATTTCGTATTCATAATCATCACTTTGATTTGATACTTGGCTCATCATCATCATCAGCAGCGGATGTCATGTCGTGTCAGTTCAAGTAAGTCATGCTATCAAAAAAGACGAATAATAATAATAATAATAAAGTAACAAGAAGATTGTGGTGTGTGTGGTAGATATATACTGTGTGTGTTAGGCCTATCAAGCGGTTGACAGGCAGCTTCCTTTCACTTCACACATCAGCCCTCTCATCATGTCTATTTGGCGTTAAATTCGGAAACTAAACTTGCCTATAAAGATCGGGAGAACGTAGAAGACTTTAATTTCCATTTTTCACCGACTCACACCATGATCACACGATTTTTTCCTCATCACATATAGCACATCATATTTCATCCATTATTTATATTCATTGCTTGTCACTTGGAATCCCTTTCAATTTTTTACTGCTAATTAGCCGAAACATCATCTGGCCATGAAGGGTTGTTGTAGACGGGCATAACGAAAATATATCGTCAGTTGGAATATGATCATCATCATCATTATGATTACTAACCCACCAGCCATCATTTTGCAGAGATGAACCATTCGTTTTAAACTTTGTCATGCTGCATGCTAGCAAACATTTAACATCAGCAGTAGCCCACCACGAGCGAATTCACATTATTCTCATGTTATGTCTATCACGCAGCATCTCCCATTTTTCACAAAACAACAACAACAGCCAGTCAGTGTATATACATGGGCGATTTAAAATTTGACAGTGAAATATATATGACGTACGCAAGTTGTTATTATTACCATCACTCCTTTTATTATATCCTATTTTTTTAGGGGAACCTAGTACAGAGTTGGTTGGATTATTTTGAAATTTAAAGTAGCAATTTTTTTGGGGTGAAAGAAATGAATACGTTTGGTGACCCTTAGCATAGCGAATGATTGTCACAACTCATCAATAACGATAATAATAGTGACAGAGGGGATAAAAAAAGGATGGAAAGTGTGAAATGATCGATACGATGTACATACTTAACAAGGGCAAGGTTTCCTTGCATTCTGTACATGAAACGAAACCGATGGAGAGTTGTTTCATAATCGTTCTAAAGGGAGGAATAAAATATAACTGTAGTATCCAGCGTGTATATTTCTGTTGAAATCAGAATTTTAAATTGGTATTAGTCATGAGGCCGTTTCCAATGTTTTATGTATATTGCACTCACTCTGTTAGTTGAGGTGGATTGTTCATGGTTCGAAAAATTCAATAGCAGATTAAAATGGAAAACGGAAGGGTGAAACTGGATACTTTTGAGGAGCATTTTGGATAGAAACTTAAAAGTTGACTTCACCGCGGGGATAGAGTCCATTTGTTATAGATTCCGTGTTGTTTCATTCCGTGGTTCATGAATAAAATGGTCGTTTTAAACTCACAAGTCGTTATGAATTCTGATCAACAGGATCATCCACATAAATCTAAATGGATACTCGACAGTTCTAAATTATTGATGCTACTGTTCAATTTTCACGGTATTGAATTACCTATAGAAAATTCCAAACACAAAATTCAATGTTTTATATGTTTCATTTGTAAGCCGGTTGCAGTTTTTGTGTGAAGGCTAGTTTCATCAATAAAGTTACGGTTAGATGTATCTCCTCCTATAGTCACTATTATTAACGAGTAGTTCGTGATAAAATTCAAAGAAGAGATTGTTAAATCTGTGGACAAGTACTGTAAACTTTACAAATCAAATATGTATACTTAACCAGCTTTTATTTTCAACAGGAGACTTCAAAGCGACAAATCCGTAAGTCAGGACTGTTGGACGTAATTTTAAAATGAAAACAAGAATTTCCCGCGGGGAAAGTAAATATGTGTGAGTGAGATGACAAACAAACCCATGTGTGTGCAAATTGGCTGATGCTTCAGTTAGTAGGGACTCGCTCACATTTTTTATGACAGGCTGGCAATATTATTAAATCAGAGTGAGAGTTAAATCAGATCAAAAACGAGCAAATAAACAAACCCGGGGTAAAGCCCTTGTGTGCGTAAGTTACGTCCTCAAATCAAACAAATTGGGATAAACGAGTGACAGTGACATATTTGCTTTATAAGCCACTTATCCTTATGTGCTCAGTATGGCATTTTTTCGTGATTACACTGAATATGAAAGAAAATATAAAATAATTATTTCTTCTTATTATGAACAGAACATAATGTGTGCGTCAGTGTCAACAGAATAGAAATTAAATTCAATATTTCTTCTTCTATTTGTTAAATTTGTTACTGCGGGTGAATTAGCATAAAAAATCCAAGTGATTTCATAAATTCTTTGACCCTGATAGCATTGTATTAACTGGGAAACGTACACATGGGACAATTTCTAGAATTTTTGAGAATAAATTCAAAATCAAAGCATTTTGTAGCTATATGTACAAGGATTAGCGCTATAATATTGTTAGAAACCAGTCAATCTGTCCACAGTAGGGTCCAATCCAATGTACATTCTACATGCATGTACACTGTTGTTAGGCTCTAGGGAACTAAAAGTTGCGTAAATGTCAACAAATGAATCACCGAATTGTTTTCACTGGTTTATTGGGCTTGCCTTGTACCGATGAAAATCTTGCTGAATGGATTATTGGAAATTTCAATTTTAACTAGCGATTAGTGATCTTCTAGTTTTGATTTGTCGTCTGCATTTTATTGCATATAAAACTTTCCAGTGAGTAAATATTCTATTGTCATGTCTTTTCAGATCCTGAAAATAGCTAGTGAACGCATGCTGCACCACTGCACCTTTCCAATGATAAACCCAGCTTGTAACAATACTGGTCACGGTTGGACACTACATTATAGGAAGCTTAATGAGCCATAACGAGATTATGCATCCGCAGTGAATCAGATATATATTCCAATCGGAGAAAATTACATGAAAGAATCTACTATGTGCTTGTGTTACTACTACTATTCTTTATAGTTAGTTAGTTAGTCCTATTCTCAATTGTCATGTTCTATATTTGTCCAAATGAAATTCCCCGTCACATTAGATAAGGTACAGTGAACGTATATAATTTCGCGTTGCTTTGTTGGCTCCTACTACACATTCGGTTGGCTGATTGTGCATTCGTTCCTATTTACCGTAATGAAGGGCTCCAAAACAAGATTGTTCAGTTTACTTTAGATATTGTTCATTTATATTGCAGGGCTGTTATGCATTTATGAACCCTGGTTAACACATTTAGTTGGCACAACAATTTTAATTGTAGTTGCTATATTTATATTTTATCATTATGGCAATTTTTTGACACTTGCAAAGAGCAAAGATTAGTCTGCGTTGTGAATCCCTCAAAGAAATAGTAAATATTTTAGCTCTGGTTTCATTATGACCAACTAACTAGTATGAAGTAAATAAGAAGCATGTAATATTGAACATAAATGGTGGAGAAAACTAGTTCGGCTCAGTGTCTACGCAATAGGGACGCAGAAAACTTATCATATGATTACAGAACGGGCCTGAGGAAAACATTAATGAGAAAGACCTCTGGCAACGGCAAGATGGAGGGGGGAAGGCAAAGTGCCACAGTAAATTAACGCGGACAGGTCTTGTCAGCATTTACAAAGAGTGGTGTTTGCCCTGCCCGCCTGGCCCATTTATCACGAGGTCTAGCACAATGGTTGTCTGGAATTTGACACGTCCCTGAAAAGAAAAGCCCTCTCGTTCTCGCGTCTTTCCCCCCAATAACATAACAACGTTTGGTTGAACAATCTAGTACACATTGTAATAAATACTACTACTTACTCACTTTACTTACCAACTAACTAACAGAAAGCTATGTACAGTACATAATATGCTCATGCTTTTGTGTACGTATGCACTTGAAAGGAATAAAGGGACCGCACCCTGAAGTAACCCTGAGTTTTAAATCCGAGATGCGGCTAGAGCTGATTACTATATTGCGGACCATTAAACGTGCTTGTTTTTTTCTTAATTTTTCGGCATGCATGCAAATGTGAGAAGATTATAAGAATTTATGCGTTAATTTTCCAGTCCTTTTCCCTGTAAGTACTATTTCAACATCATTTAAATCCTAATGATTATCCCCCATGCATCTTCTTTTGTCTTGAGTTGGCACGTTACAGAGTTAGATAGGGAAAGAGTACGCTCCCTAATGTTTTTCGTACATACTAGTGTGCGCAATTTAGATAGTTAGTTAGTTGGTTACTAAAAAGCCCAATGTCAAGCTCTAATATATTAGATCGTAAATAAAATGAGGTGTTTGTTCCCGTCAAGACTTGCGAATACAGCGGATAATTTATTCAAGTATGTTTCTAAAGGTTCATATATGTACTTGAGAATGGATGAAAACCGACAATAAATGTACATGTGAAAATATATATCATCATGCGGCGTTCCATGGCTTTTCCTAGTTAGTTCAATAGGTAATAATAATATGCCATTGGCAAAGTTTTATTCACTTGGTTTCACGTCGAAAAAAGCAATCCTTTATCCTTTTATTGTCAGCTGGTAACTTATTACGAGACTTTCCCTATTTATCAGCCCAAATCAGCCTGTGTGGGAATAGAAAACAGGGCAACATACTTTGCCATAAATTATTCGCGTTGAACACAGTGATAAATTTTTGTATTTCACTCCATCACATAGTTTCCTTTCATTACGTATGGTTTAAATAATGCTGTAAATCAAAACATGTATTATTTTTTAAACCCTACAAGCTTTGACTTTAAATTTCTTTAAGGGAAAAGTGAATCCCAATCTGTGTGCTTCAAGTTGATCCCATGATTTTGCGAACATAAAATATTCAAATCTGTTGCTATCAAGAAGGTACAACTAGCTATATTTATACCAGGGCTCTAAAGTAGTCTCTGGTTAAGAACCAAAAATATTATGCACATCAAGCTTTATAAAAGCTTTCACACTTGAGACCCCCTCTATACACATATACGCTTTGAAATCCATGAAATGAATTTGGTATGCGTTGTTGATATTGGCTCACTCTGATAAGGATAGATGAAGATTATCTTGATGATTTCCTTTTCACTTGTGTTGTCACGGATGATATATGCTGATGCGTTCTCGTGAATATTTTAAAAGGCTGTGCCAACCTTCGCCCCGAACTGAACAGAATACTTTATCTTGTCTTCCATTCACATGCTTGCGTCTTGTCTTGTCAATTTAAAACTTCACTGGCGTCTTATCCGTTGGCATAAGAAAGCAAACTGCGGCTCTTTTCTTTGCATTGCTAACTAGCTAACTAACTATAGCGATAACGAACCAAACCGAAACCACAACATAGCGAATCTGGATAATTTATAATCCATTGATCAATATTGAACGCGTGTCTTGGAATAAATATAAAGAGCAATGACTCAATAGCAAAAAACACTTTCATTTTAGCTGGCTGAAATAACAATAAATATTTTTGTAGACGAATTGAAAACTCAGATACTATTTGGGAGATAAGTTTGAATAGCAAGCAATTAGCAATTGTGAATTGACGCATTAAGTACACAGACAGACGCAGATAAATCGTCAATCATCGTATCGAAAGATGGCGTCTTTTTTAGCAACAGTCCACCATCATAGAAAATGAACTTGGATTTGAAAAGTGGCGGCAAAATTGAGTAACTAATGAAAATAAAAGGAACTAACTTACTGACAACATTAATCTACTTCTGTTGAATTCGCTGTCAGTCCCTGTTTTATTTTCGTTTGCTATTTTGTTTGTTTTTTGCTTTTAATTGTTAGTTCTTAATACTATTCATTGGCTTACGAATCGATTGTGTATTTGTTTGCTAACCAACCACATCACGTATTTGCTTCTTGTTAGCTAGTTAGTTAGTTAGTAAGTAATAGTGAGAAAATAATCACTTTTTGGTTCCATCCAACTTCCACAACAATGGACAAGCTCGAAAAACGCCATCAACTATTTGTCACAAAGGATTACATATTATTTCTACCTCACTGACTCACTGACTGACTGACTGAAAGGAGATATGTTGTATGTATGTGACGTGACATGTGAAGAAAATTGGAAGGAGTTTGTAAGTTTGGACAATCATCGTCGTCATCATGTAGACAAGGTTGGGAAAAAATAAAAGCTATTAGACAGGCTTATTTCACTATGCTCACCTCTTTTGTTCAACTAATGGGCAGGGAATGACGGCGCAAAGTTGTCACGTCATCTTCCATTCAACATCTTGGCTTGGGGGATTTGATTCGACCAAGTGGAAAAACCATAGGGAGACTTGGATTGTGTACAGACAAGGTGTTCTCGATATTTTATCATTATTATGGGGGGAAGACAAGATATGCAAGCTGGCTATGACTACACGCAGGGAGAAAATATAGTTAGTTAGTTAGTTATCGAGGATCACCAGCATTTTACTCGAAGCACCATACCACCACTCCCTCTATTTTACTTTGGAGGAAGATAATTCTTTGGCTCAACTGGGTGTATTAGTATTGTTGTTCAAGAAAAGCGCTTAAGAGGATCGAAAAGGAAAGTAAGTAGTGAGTGAGAATAATGGAGAATGAGATGCGAATTTTATTTAAACAAAATAGATTAGAAAATTAAGACCACACAAATTGAGGATAAATTAGTTAGTGTGTGGCTTGGTAGGCTTTGTTTTGTGCGCATTTAGTTTAGTTAAAAGCGAATTCTCATGCATGTGTTGTTTTTGTTTTCTTCGTGCAACAGATTGCCTTGCTGTTTCTTTCCATTGTTTCTACCTGGTTGGTGGCATGGCATGGACGTTGATTAAGAACTAGCCCACTGTTTGATCACGTATGGGAGAATTAATTACTATCATTGCTGTTTCCTGTTGAAATGGTGGAAGCTGGGGGGAGACAAAGTTGTTGGTCATCTTGACGAGTTTTCTAGTAGTACGTGCTATCAATACGTGACCAGTTTGGGGAAATGAATGCTAACTGTCAATGGAGTATAGTTTATATTATTTAAAAAACTCTTTCGTTTGTATTCAATTCTTGTAGTAGTACCATGTAAAGAATAATGCGTTATGCTACATTTTGTTTGCGAACATGATACCGGCACACCGGCACCGAGTGTTGTTTACTAACAGATTAAAGCGTTCATGCGATATTCAACCTTTTAAAAATTTCTACTTATGTATTCTGCCATCGGTCATTTTGATATCTTTTATCTGCTTGATAGGGCACTTGAATGTACGTGCAGTGTAGTATAAAGACTCGTTGGGATCATAGTTTTTTATTGAATGCTCAGTTATTAGTAATGAAATCGAGATTGTAGATGTTCCATCCCGCATCATCAAAGGTGACCTCTTGACCCCTAAAAATATGAAATGACATCATAGAAAATATGAATGATTATGCGTTTCTAGATAAAATGACTGCAAAGCTTGTTTAGGAATATCTTGTTGATGCTCGAGCTCATTACTTTCAGATTGCATGTACAAGAAAAACGTTCATGAGTTAAATATGAGTTTTTGTGCATCATGCATGTTTTGTATGTAATGTGAATGGATCGGTTCTTTGATACTCTCCAGGAGATCTGGCAAACTTGGCGCCTTGTGGAGATCCAGTCCATAATTACGGCAGTAATTTGACCTCCTGTGGCCTGGCCTGTCAGAAACAGACAGGGCTTCAACGCTACCACCTTCATGTCACCATAGGGGCCATCTTGCCCATGCCATCATTTCATTTCACATCTACATGGTGCATAAATGGCACAAAAAATGGAGAAAGCTATGCACACCCAAACGAAAACAGATTTTTTATGACCTCGGAAGAATTATGACCAGTTTGAACGGTAGCTAATTAAATGCAAAAGTAGCTCATAACTGTGAGTATAATTTGTGTGTTAAAAAAGTGTTTTGCATTAAAAAGGAAGCTATTGTGCACCAAGTGTCATGATTAACATTTTAATGGATTGTGTGCGTCAAATGTTTGTTCAAAATGGGTAGCCTTGCTCGTTTATTATTTGTGCGATTCATTCACAAAATGTCAGACGGGAAAACGTATTTATTCATGTGGAAAATATTCATGGAACAAGTCCCAAATTTGGCAATTTATTTCATTTTGCATTTCGTATATAATTTTGTTCCCATATTTTTCATCACTTCGTTTAAACTTTACTGCATAATATAATGTAAGCAAAGTATATATTTACTGGACGAGACGGAATTACTCTATGCAGTCAACAAATTTCAAAATAGTCCAATCTAAATCATTTGCAACATAAATTAACCTTATCCAATGCATATAAATCTTTGTAAAAACGTACTTTAGACCCAAAAATTTCCAAATTATGGCACCCTGCACAATTCTTGGCAATCCTTATCGCTTTGCCCTTGCCCGTATGAAAGTTTTGATTCAATTGTAATATTGATTTTCATATAACCCTGTGAGATTTTGTAAGATTTTTACTAGACAAGCTAACCAAATAACTAACTAAGACTTACCCCAAAGTAACTCAAGTAGCTGGCAAAAGTAAAAACAATAAATCAAAGACGATAAGCCATCAGTGACATGCCGTGATAAATGAGAGACATGCTGGTATATATGTGTTTCCCATTTTGTTGCACCGCTGCTGCCACACTACGGAAAAGGTGATAAGCTTAAGTATATTACTTAAGGAAACCAAATCCTGGGATTTATGCTCACTTAAGTTTCACAATCATAGCTTACTCCCTGCATAAATTATCAAAGGCAATAATTCTTATATGTAAATCATCCTGAAAAGCGCCATGAGCACATGGAATTTCCTTGCTCACAATCGCGTCACGTCGTTAACCTTGAGGACATGCATTTATACATTATGTGAACTATAAACTCGTATGAAATACACACGTTTTCGCATACACATGTATCATTTGTTTCCTCAGAAAGATTAACATTGGGTCATACAATGAATACTCGACATTTAGTATCTTCCCAAGTCACATTAAACACTGCAGTGAATAGTCGTAGTGCACCCTTTGGCTGGCACATAAAACGGAACAGTCAAAGGCTATACAAGAATTAGAAACAAACCTCTATGGTGTACATTATCATGTACAGAAACCAACTGTGTGCAAATAAATAATCATTTAAATGGGAAAAGAAGTTTTTTCTCCATTTTAGTCATGCCATTTTACTCATAATCATAAAAGCAGTCAGAGAAAATGCTACCCATTGCCAACTAAAGTTGCTCATTAATGTCATCCCAAGGAGAATACAAGTTCCCACTGTGGCAAGTTAATGTTGCCCCTGTGCCATAAGTATTAAATGAAAGAGTCCATTTATTTGTCAGCTAGTATAGCAAGTAAGTTAGTTAGTTACTTTCAACTGCTGCTGTAGTTATAGTTAAGTCCATTTTTCATGCGATTTAATTAGTCAGTTAGTTAGATACTGAGCACTTTTGTATCCTTTTAACCCCAACTACATTAGTTTGATGGAACAATACTGGATAAAGAGAACGGATCCACTCTCAACTCAAGTTATGAGTACGTTAAAGCTGACAAGTTGAATCCGTTAGAGTCTCACCGCAAATGATGCAAAACCTTATACTAGAGGCATTATCAAGCTTGTTTACCGCATTACCAGGTCATAACTCTCAGCTATAGTCAGCCAGTCACACGTTTTCGTTAGTTAGTAGTTACTTTAGAGCTGCTCACGTGAATAATTATTTGCTTGGGCTCTGCATATATTTGTTATAACTAACGCTAATCTAGTGATCTACAAGTACAATGACATTTGTGGATTTCTACAGCAAAAACCATGGAATATACTCTCTTCTATGAACTCTAGCGAAAAAAGTCACCACACCTCAATTTCATTTCACACACAAATTCCCCTGCATATCAGTTTCCCACTCAAAACACAACAAAAACAAACAAACACATTAAAAATAGGGAAACTGAAACTGAAATGAAAAATTTGGAAATCAGTGAGACCACAACCCGATGTCACATATTTCTTGGAGCCTATATATATTGACAAAACGGTGGCCATAACTCTTGTCATGTTATTTCTCATGTCGAACACATACTATACTATCTCACTTACTCCCACTGTACGTCACCCGGGTTTCCTTGTGCCATTTAACACGTACGTACTCACTCACATGCAAGAGTGGCTCACTCACATTATATTTCATAGTAACTGCATGTACCCTGTCTTTCTATCATTCCATCCCATTTATAAAACATATGTGTGCTCTCAACTCTGGAAAATTGTTGGGAAAAGAAATATGAGGTAACAAATGGGAAGAAAGGTCGACAAATCCTTTCCTGAGTGAGTGACTGAGTGAAAAATGTGAGAGCAGCTCGAGTGAGAATGTGAAAACACAGCAACTACATATCTGTGTCTCTCTGTGTATGCCCTGATGGTGATAAAGTGAAACAAGATTGCAGCTGTTGTGCTCACTCACTCTGCCACCATACAGTTAGTTAGTTAGTTACTTGGAGAGCCCAAAAGTTAGTTTCTTTTTATGTGTACAAAAACAAAACAAGAACAGAGTTTACCACTTAAGCTTGCACTCATTTGATCTATAACTTGGTGAGAACTCAACAGTAGTTAAAAGTTAGTTAGTAAGTGGCTGAAAAACTAACTAAAGTACACATATTAAGTGGATTGTATCATTTTATTGATAAGTAAGTAGCTCATTTACAAAACACGTTTTTGTGTCCCTAACTAGTGTCAACTGTGTTGTTTTTACTGATTTCGACGCAAAAACGTATTGTTATTGTGTACTGAACAACAAAATGCTTAATGCTTTTTTCCCTGGTTTTTGGTTCAGTTTGACCAAAAACCGATACAAAATAACAGAAATCATCTTTCCCTTAAATCACAAACCAAGCCGACCACTGAAACCCCGAATTCCCATATATAGACTCGCTGCTGCCTCCTGGATGCCAAAAGGGGCAAAATTCTCCAGTACTGCCCGATCCCCAATCTTTTCCTCCTTGTGTTGGTTAAACAAGTGAACCACAAAACATACTCTTGGTGACTTTGCTTGCTGCACAACTCTGTTTTTTAACACACGGACAGACAAGACTAGTGTATAAGCTACCATTATATCATGTGTGTGGTGTGTGTGTGAGTGAGAGGTGTGAGAAGAGCCAACGAGTACAGTCATAGTTGGTTAGTTAGTAGTGTGAAGTGACTGGATGCATGCATGGACGCATGCATGCAACGTGCCAACCCTCTCACTCAGTCTTTTGTCAGCTTTCACCAAGTTCACACTGAAATCTGTTTTCCTCTCCCGATTTAAATTTTGACACTCACTAGTTGTAGCTACAGTGTAGCTCGGATTCCAGATTTTGTTGCCATCGTTGAAAAACGTAGCTAAAACTGCATACACAGGGAGGGAGTAAATAAACATCTGTTAAGCAGGACCAGGAGGATAGATATAATTGCAATCCAAATATTTGGTATTACACCTAGAAAGCAAAAAATCTGCATTGCCGAGTATTAGTTAGTTGGTTTACTTACTATATACAAGTGATTGATGAGCTGACCGTGAAACGAATGGGAAGATTATTGTGTGTGTGTGTATGTAGTACAGCAGCGCGTTCCTTTTCCAGTAGACAAGTGACATATTGAATACAATTGGTAGCCTTGTAGAGTCCACGAATAAGTTTGATTAATTGGTTGTTTGTGTCCCCAGGAAGATGGATAATAATTTTTGTCAAGTGATGATGTGATTAATAACAGGAGGCCATTGTGTTGACCTTGTACAGTTGTGTTGATGCGAATTTTCATGTCAGTGTTGTTCTAATATGCGGGTTGACGAGTAAGTGAAAAGACAATTTATTTTACGTATACAGTGGAGGAGTGTGGTATAGCAGTGAACTTTTATTCCACGCTTTGAGGGCATATTTGAAGGAGCACTAAACAAGGTGAAAGCTCAAGTGTGAACTAGACAAGTGGATTGAATGCCGATATTCGATCATTCCTTTGTGGCTGAGACCATGTTGACTTCAAGTGGGAATCAGTATCTTAGGCCGGAGTACTTGACTCCATTGCCTACTACGGTAAGTAGTTGCTACTGCAGTTTGCTCTCAGTTTGTATTTACGTTCTATTCTCAAGCTCAGTGGTCAATATTTTTTTTTACTTATTGTGTTTACACTGCTACAACATGTTGCATTACTGGTTACTAGTTAGTTTAAAACCACTTACTATAATACATTTACGTCTATCATGTTTTATTTCGTCCAAAAGCGTATTCTAGGTTTTTGCCCGCCAAATTCAAAAATATGAATTTTTCACGGCGCCATTTAAGAAGAATGCATTCTTAAGTTATTATAAGTAATTTTGTAGTGTGTAATGTAAATAGTAATATAAGTTTCAGTTTTAAAGAACTCATATCCTATTGACTTCAACTGCTTCGAGTTTCGAAAGCGAAGCAGACGGCGCATGTTCTCGCAACCAAATCACATATGTGGATGCATGCATATTGTTTTCTAAACGCTTTATAACTAACTTACTATGCATATTATGTATAATATGTGTACGCTTAGCTAACTCAAACTCTACACGTTAGTTAGTTTGGAGCGAGATGACGGGAGTAAAAAAATGAATAAATCATCCATCCTGACAGGTTGTTACATTAATGTTATTACAGATGATAGAAGGTGTCACTCTTGCTTTAGGCACTTTATTCTCCCTTCACGAGTATATACTACTACTATAACTAACTAAGCTATAAGTTGTGTGATGAAAAACTTACTTGCCCTATAGACACGTTGATAGCCGCATTACTATTTTTTCCACGACTGCTGATCTTTGCAAGGGAATTCATTCCGCGCTCAACCATCATCACATATCCATCTATTTATGTGACAGGCAGTCAACTCTAGTTTTTAATGTGGCCCAACCTCTCCGCACACGCAACACTAACTAAACGACATATAAAAAAGCTTTCAAATCAATTTAAGCCATTTATTTATTAATATTAGACATCATGTGACCCAATAAAAATATTTTCATACCAACTATAACTCCATTAGTTCGTCTCAAATTACAATAAATGGCTGGAGAAAAATTGGCAGCCAAAGGGAGCCATCTTGGGTGCTATATAATTTTCCCCACTCGCTATTAGATTGTTTGGTAGGACTCGGAACACATCTCCATTTCATTCCTATTTATTATTCTCTTCTCAAATCCAAGACTAGATATGAAGTAAAGCAATTAATCATTTAATGATGATGATAGGGACAGCCTGTTCTAACTAACTAACTATATGTCCCGTCCAACTTTTTCCAGGCTAAACTAACTAACTAACTAACCAACTACTATACCTATGTTCCCAAGTAAGTAACTAACTAGTTATAGAGCTTGAATTATGATTATCATTAGTTACTTGTGCTTGTGATGATTTGAATAGAATGAGAGCCCAGTCCTTCCCATTCCCCATTTAATGAGGAGAACGTCTTGTGTAAGTAAGTCATATATCATTTCTCCGCTGTCCGTATGAATTCTTTATGTGTCTGTCATATGATGGTTGTAGAACCAGCATATAGTTAGATTTAGAGTTGACATGCACACTTTGGTAGTCAGGAGCTCCGGAAGCTTCCACCACATAAATCTAAATTAGGCGTTGACAAATGTGATCATTAAGATTTATAATAGCAGTGGTTGGTGTGTACTGTGATCACCGTCATTTTATACACAGGGACGGGCTGCATGGTAAAATAGCAAGCAAGTTAGTTAGTAAATTGGCACCTTGGACCATGGTTAGAGTTATAGGAGTCCTATGGGGTGGTCTTTTCTCTTTCAAGACTCTGAAATGTGTATGTTTTGTAAATGTTTAACTTCATGAGTTGTGAGTATTATGGTTGGTTAGTTAGTTAGTTTTAGATACTGTGCAACTTTTCTTACATTAGTTAGCGAGCTCAAGTTGCACTTTTCAGTCATCGCGTGCTAATAAATCATTTAGCTTGGTGTAGACTATGTGTGAGGGAAAAAATCACGGAAGTTAGCAAAAATAGTGAATTTTTTATACAAACTGGAAAAAATCTTGGGTAGAGGACAAAAGTCACAAGAATCCGAGCATGTTAACACTATTTTATAGACAGAGGATTTGATAGTAATTTTCAAAATTTACGATATTTTCACAGCCCTTGTTTTGCCTAGCATATAAATTGGCGCACTATAGTTAGTTAGTTATGAATGACTGTAAATTCTCATGTATCTGAGGGGATAACTTCTCACCGAGAAAGGAAAATGTTGTAAATTTCACGCATGCCGGGAAATTACATGCTGTGCATCTCCACAACAGTAGCTCTTCTTGTATACATTTTTGTGAAGAAAATGCACATTACTTTTCCCTATGGTTTCCTATCTGCACAAAGATGCATGTTGAATCCCTAAGAACGCCACCAAAAAGTAATAATAACGAGGCAAGTTAAAGTGCCACTAAAACTGTTCCTCATCTTTATTTATGTGTGCTGAGTTCACATTTTATTTCACTACTTACTCATTGCCTACCCATCTGCTGTGTACCAGAAAAAAAGCTCCGGACCCATGCATTATTATTATTATTACTATCGTCATTATCATTATTGTGGTAAACTGTAGTATTATATGTATGCTGCCGTATTATCCTGGTTGGTTGGTTCGTATTTTCAACGGTGGAATGGAAACTCCGAGTTAAAATTTATGGAATATTTCATTTCCATGAAAAACATTTCATCTCCATCATATATGGAATGGACTAGGAAATCATTTTGACTCCATCAAAATAATATATAGATTGTGATTGAGGTCATTTAGGATGAAAAATGTGGACATGGCATGCTATCTTTATGTCTTCCCATGTGCAATTCAAAGGACATTTACATGGCGTTAATAACTGGGCTTTGCATGATTAAAGACCCTCATAAGTTATCATTAAATCATCACAGGGCACATAATACATACGTGGTGCGTACATGAAATGTTATTCTTATGGAAATCAGTAACCGATGAATCGTCTCATTCGAATTGCAATGTGACGAGCTAACTAACTAACTATGGAGAGCACAGTGAAAGAAGTATTTTCTCGTGCTATAATGTTATACATAGTCCTTTTAAATTCAAACCTGTCCATCATTGTCACAAAAGGTTTACTTTGTGTGCCCATTTCTTTAGCAAGTGTCAATTCTCATGACAGTAGCAATAATGTGAGCAGTCAAATTGGTTATCTGCGGCTCCAAATGAACGGAAATTCATCACTGCGTGCGCGCTATAAAGGATTCTGAAGCGACTCCTAGGAAAAACTATTAGCTTCTATAGTTTAACATCTAGAATTTTTTATAAAAATTTGTTTTACATAGTAGTCAGTTGGTTAGTTAGGTTTGATGAGATCAAAAAGTTTTAGTGCGTATATGGTGTTTCGAAATGATTAGTATTTTGCATTATTTTGTCATTACATTTGTAGAGTGTGAATAATGGGGAACTAGTGACTGACAAGAGCTCTAAATCGTCACATGATTCAGCATATGTATACCTTAACCATAGTGTTTGCTAGCTAACTAACTAACTAACTAACCAACTATTTAGCATGTGATTAGCATAGTAATGGACACGACCAAAACGCAGCGCCTCTCCTTTGTTATGCGTCACTAAAAAGAGCGCCCATAACTAATATGAAAACAACTGAAAACGAGGCACAAAGATTAATGAACAGTTAACTAAACAATGCACATGCATATAGTTTTGGCGCAGTTAAGACAGTTGTATTTATTTGTTTAATTCCCAAAACTGCCAAATTATACATGCACCTATCATTGTAGCCCCGTCTAATGGAATTCACACAGGTACATGTGTCGGCTCACCTGCTGTGAAAATCTGAGAGCTCATCATAATAAATAAGGATATCATAATGCACTTAGCAACTAACTAACTAACTAACTAAATTCCTAATTACTTATACTTGTCAGTCAAGCTGAAAAATCTCTTCGTTTCACTCGTTGTCATCTTTATGAGCTTTGGCCATTATTTTGTGAGTACTGCATAAATTTAATCTTAATGGGTGCATTTGTTTTGTTTTTCACTTGGTGCAACTGAATAGATCACAATATAAGTTGTTTCATTAATTGTTATGAGCTAGCTAAAATCCCATACATTTTGTAGTGTTGCACAGTTAGTACTATGCTTTGTGTATGATTAAGAGTCACCAATAAACTTATTACGCACTATGTTTTCAGCTAACTAACTAACTAACTGGTCATTTTTTGCACTCACTAATGAGTAGAGTCAGCTTTTAATATATGATGATAGGTTGTATCTATCTAGCTGGTTTATTCTGGCGCTAATTTAATGAGAATTTACGAGTCAACTGTGTCCCATGAATCTAAGCATTCACCTTCCGTGTCACATGTGCACGTACATATGTGCATATACATACGTGCCAATAATAAGATTGTCCTAATAGAATCCACTTACACAGTTGGTTAGCACATTCATTTCGTTTTCAGCAAATTAATTCCTCTGTCAAAGTGGAAAAAAGTTGCAATTTAAAGGTGAAAAGGTTGAGAATGACGTACAATTAATCACAAAAAGGAGCCACAAATCAAATTTAACTCGGCTACTAACTAACTAACTAACTTGGAATCTTACTAAAGTCAAGCTAGTTAGTTAGTTTATTTTTTTGACGTCATTAAATTTTCACAAAATTTCCAACTCGTGTGCATCTACTATACTATATTTGTAGCATAGGAAGGATTGAAAACAAAGAAAAGATAAACACAACCACCCTATATGCTCATATCATATATCCATCAATTATGGATTCCAAACTACTCACTCACTCAACTCCCCAGCGTAAATAAATGTTTGTGAGAGAGGAAATAAGATTGCATGGGAATATGCAGTCAGCTAAGTTAGTATGCTATATGATGTTGTAATGCCACCACCGAAGATTTCATTTCATACAGTAGCCAAAAGTATACATGAGAGGCGTCCACCGAAAAACAAACATGGGCAATAAAAATGCCAACTTTTCCAAGATTTATGCTCTCACTTTTCTTGAGTTTTGCATGCCTTTGTGCGTACTTGGTATGTGGTGCACAGATACACCACCTAAAGTATATGTAGTTAGTTAGTTAGTTAAGTGTCTAGTAAGTATAGCTAACAGTACGCAATTCCTTCAGTCAGACCCAAAGGGCCACAGTATTGCACTATAATGAACCGAGAAATGTACAAGAAAAAATGCTCGGGTAACTCACTTACTTACTTACTTGTATAGCGCAATAAAAGAAGCTGAGAAAAAGTGAAATGTGACAAAAAAAACTAACAGACTCTGTATAATGTTTTAAAAAGTGTATTATGTACTACTTTGTTTTTATTAGCATTATAATGACTCCCATTACAATTATTATGGTATGTAATGTGTGAGTAAGCTTATAGGTTTTAATTTTGCTGAGGAAATTGGCAATGCATTTCCACCCTAATAGTGAGGGCTTCAAGTATGCACATAAGTTAGATAATAAATGGTGTGTATATGCAAAAAATGTGCACACATGGTGCTCCACTACTAGGCTGTCAAAAGTAAATGAGTATTGTTAGTTAGTATACAGTATTTAGATAGTATTTTCCGGGTCAAAAACTAGTTGTTAAAGTTGAAACCATGTTCAACTCATTTATTACTTTCTCAGTCACTCAGTTTGTGTGGCAGCATCTCATCCGGTCGTATATAACTGCAAAAATGTTGACAAAAAATAATACTCTCTCTTCTGTGTGTACACAAATGCATACTATACTCTATAGGAATGTAAAAGGGGAAAGCAATAAAGAGTGACAGTGTTTTTCACATTTCATGGGAGTACACAATTCTTTTCATTAGTGCCTGTCCAAAAGCCAAAGCCATTAGGCACTAACTTTTAGAGGCATGGCAGTCAGGAGTATAAGTATAAGTAACCAGTGAATCTTACCCGCTATTTAAAAGAATGCAAACACACACACACAAGGAATAATAATATAGGAGGTGATAGGTATTAACTAACGACCCTTGGAACACTACACATTCTTTCCTTCTTACTAGACTGTCTGAAGCTTTAAGAGAATTATTGCCACTAATTGAATCCCTTGTCGGTGACAAATGAGTCTAATATCTCCTTCTCTTTAATCCTTTTCCAGTTGGATGCGAAAAAAAGCCCGCTAGCCTTGTTGGCCCAAACATGTAGTCAAATCGGAGCGGATCCACCGTCTACCAAGACTTTGCTTTCTTCCCTCCACACTAGCACTACAAATCCTGGAGGAGAAAACAACAATAATAATAACAACAATGCTTCTGGTAGAAGCTCTTCCAATTCCCAAAGCAAACGGAAATCGGAAAATCATAGGAGCAAACATCATAATAGCAATGTTGCCACAAGTTCACCACATCATGATGACCATAGTGGACAACATAAAACTATTGCGCATAGCAGTAGTCCCAAATCTCCGAGCAATTTGAGGAAAAGTTCTCCCTTTTCGAAGCAGCAAGAAAATTGTTCTACTACTAGGGTCTCTCCTCATAGCAACAGCAATGCTGTCACTCTACCTGCTACTATTAGTAGTGCCAATGGTCGGAGCAATAGTAATAGTAGCTCCAGTTCTACGACCGTTGTTGACGATGAGGTCCAAAATGCAGCAAAAGTTACCAGCAATGCGAATAATGCATCTCCAAGCAGTAGTTGTGGTAAAACTGGATCCCGGTCTACTACCCCAGCTGAATCTGTAGCTAATAATTTATCCAAACCTCAGCCTCAGGGATCCCCCAAAAACAGCAGTTTGGCTAGTCAAACCAGCAGCAGTGCAAAAATCATGTCTTCTCCAAACTCAATTGTATCTGTACCGTCTTCAAATTGTTTCTCATATCCAGCCGGTTTGCTTTCATCATCATCTACGGCAAGCAATGTGGCCAGTAGTAATGCTAGTAATGCCAGTATTGGCACTGGGATCCCTCCATACTTGCATTCATATGCACGATTGAAAGCTGCAGCGGCTGCTGGAGCTGAAAACTATCATTCACATCATAGCAATGCATCTTTAGGATCGGTGTGTAGAGATCCCTTCTGCACTGGGTGCACATTAGGAGCGTCGGGACATTTGAATTCGCTGGCGGCGGCGGCCGCCGCCGCCGTATCAACTTCTGGCTCCAAATGCTCGGCTGGATGTACACAATGTGATCATCATAAAAGTACCATATTTGGAGGATTCCCATTCTTCCCGGGATTTCCCCCCTTGCCTCCCAGTTTGGCTAGTCTATATTCCCGAGATCCGCAATCTAATACTGCCGTTTCTTCATCTGCATCTACCTTGACCTTGACGCCGTATATTTGCAATTGGATTGCAGGAGACAACTACTGTGGCAAGAAATTCGCCTCATCGGAAGAACTTTTACAGCACTTGAGGAGTCATACGAGTTTGACATCCATGGAAAATAATAACAGCAGTAGCAGTAGTGCCGTGGCGGCGGCTGCTGCCGCCGCCGCTGCTATGGAGCGATATGGTTTGCCCATGGGAACTATGGGTGGTGCCCTGGGACCGCCACATCATCATCCGCTACTATCATCGTTAAGTCGCACATATCCGACACCCCCATTGAGTCCCTTGAGTTCTGCAAGATTTCATCCGTATTCGAAACCAGGAAGTATGGGGTTGGGGATCCCCCCACCTCCATCTTTGGGGTCCATGGGCCACCTTGGCTCCAGCTTTGGACCACCTGGTTTGCCCCCTAGTTTGGCATCTCATCCTCTAAGTCCGTTTTATCCGTATAGTAGTTTGTATAGTCAGAGACTTGGGGCTTCGGGTCTTGGTCTTCCATAGTAGATCCACGTATGGGAAATACAATAGTTATTTCGCTTTTGTGCATGTAGGTTAGTTAGTTAGGTAGGTAGGCAAAGCACCGCTATAGCTGTTGTGTTGTGTTTATGGACTCATTCATCATGATGAGTATGATAATATGCATTATTAATTAGACATGCATTGTTCTGAATGTTCCCTTTGTGTGATGAGTTTATTTGGTCTGTGCTCATTAGTGTTGTTGATATTGGTATTTAGATGAGATATTATTATGTTGATGTGTGATATGAGATTACCATCAACCCTTCAGTCATTGGTGTTGTCATTATTTTTATTACTGATGGGTGAGAGACAGGCATTATAAATGTAGAGAGGGAAAAAAGTTTAATAAGCTGACAGACTGAAAAGGATGTAATGTCGAGCTGTCATGACTTATAATGTAGCCAGAAGATTTTTTATTATTCCTTGTGTTTTGTTTTTTGTTGAGGAAGAAAGTGGATGCTTGGTTATAAAAATGAAGGTACATTTGTGGAATTTTTTTTGACTGACATGCAAAGTAAATTTTAAAAGCATGTGAGAGAGTTTGTCCATTTGTTCCAATTCAAGCTAACTATAACTAAATAAATCATTAGAATAGTTAGTGATAATGTTAATTAATGACTTTGTTCATTGTATTTCTCTGCTACGGTGAATCCTGTATAATCTTATTGTTGCTACACAGTTGCTTATTTTTTATCCCTGTAAGGTATACTGTCCGTGTAATCAATGAAATAATAAGCATATCGATTACTTGCCATAAAAAAACTGTATTTAATATCGCTGAAATAAAATAATAAAAATGAATGAATTCTCCATGATGAATGACTATTGCACTTTTACCTATATCGTAATCGTTGTAAGTCAAGTCTGACTTTGCTCAATTCTTAAGGATAGTGTGAAATCCACCAGGAATTTTGCTCCACATTTTACGCAGAAACACAGTTTTCCAGGAACACACGAATGCCTGACACAAAACCGTGCATATTCATTATTCGGTCGTCACAAACAGGGAGTGAGTAAACGTACAAGGACATCTTGCCATTATGCTCGTGATTGTGAAAGACAGACTTGTTCTCTTGCACCCAAAAACTTGCCTTTCCCTGACAATCACTTGTGAAAAAAGGGAAAAAATCCAATTTAAAAATTTGGAGCTTTTGGTGACAGGTGTCATGCCAGGAGATAGAAAAAGAGACGCCCGAATATAAAGATTTGTCAGAGATAATTAGAGCCATAATGAACCCTTCATTTTAGCATTTTCATGAGACAAGACAGCTAGCTCGCTTTTTTTCCCTTTCCTTCAGTCAGTCAAAATCACACGTTACTTTTTAATTCACAGCCAGTCCCCCCCTCCTGTGTTAGATTAGAAAAGCGAGTTTTTGTCGCATCATCACATGGGAACAATACTACAAACCTGTGTCTGTCAAAATGTCAGTCAGTCTTCTGTACTGAGCTCTAACTCTACTAGTTTCACTAAAAATCTCCACTCATTTTGGATTGTACATATTTTTCATAGTTTGCCAACTCATCACTATGCATATGTACATATTCTTTTTGCCATCTATATATTTTATGGACACGTGTGCATAGTTTACTAACTAAAAGTAATAATAAACACACCTTAAAATCAATCTGACCGGCCAATATTGTCTGCCCCACTAACTAACTACTCACTAACTATTATAGATAGGTAATATGAAACCACACGGAAAAGTGTCCATTAGGAATCCTTGTATAATCACCCATTCCCATAAGTGTGTATGCATCCATTCATTAATTGGATAATAAATTAAGACAGGGGAAAAAACATTTTGAACGCAGGATGGCTTCACACCCTCGTCGTACTTTTGTCTCATCAAATTAGTTTCATACAGAGAGTGACACTAATGTAGCAGCGAGGAAAAACAATATTGAAGATAGTTAGTTAGTTAGTTTCCCCCATTTTCGTAACGTGTGATAAATTATGAAGGAAACGAGTTAGTTAGTTAGTTAATCAGTTACTCACTTACTCAATTGCTGACACAATTAACGAACTAACTATCGTCATCATTTGCCCAAGTAAAATTAATTTTGTATCGTAGGAAGAATTGTTGAACAGAAACAAAATGAAGGAACTCGAACATCGCGCAATCTGCTGTGATTCACATTCGCTACATTTCGAAAGTAACGTATAACGTCCATATTCAATATTACGTGGAACATTTCCAACCGAATTCAAACTTTCAAAACCAACCTCCTGTATTTTAAACTTGTGAAAAGTCGGTTATATGATTGCATTCCTCATCCAAGAGATATGAAACCGATAATACTTGGTAACACGCAAAACCACTATGTTAAACATGGCGTGAACAACAAAACCATACTACATAACAATTCGCATGGAATTTTCTGCACAACAGAGTCAAGGAAATGAAGTCTTCACTTTTTGAAACGTAAATAGGAATGAAGCTCAAACTTGTTTTATAACCAACCCTCCTACATTCATTGTGTGGTGACAGTTTCCTTTTATTGTTAGTGGACAAAGTCATGCTATCTACTCATTGAACAAAACTCACGCCATTTGCTTTATGTCTTCATAAATTTCCAGGTATGGCGGAAAAAAAATCTCCCGAACTGGGTGCAGTGGAGCCAAATGTACATAAATTTCAGGATTTTCCTCAAAATGCTATCATTGTAACACACACACTATGGTTGTAGCAAACTAACCAACTATGTATTATTGCCAGGAACAATCATAGCTCATTTTGCAGGTGTTATTTCATAATCCCCGGGTAGTATTATAATGGTGACGTGAAGTTGCCACTTTTATAGCTCTCGCATGTTTATGGGCCATCCAGTAATCACAAACGTACACAATAGTTAAGCTACAGTCTATGCAGCATATTAAATCAAATGGTAAAAGGGAAACGGGTCGTTTAATTTTCTTTTGGGCAATTCATAGTTACACGATACAAGCCATAAGTTTCTCATATAATAAGTAAGTTAGTAAGTAATCTTTTCTCGGGTTATTTCTATGTTTATGATCACGATGGGCGAAAAGGAGTTGGACTTGGCATATAATAACCCATGGATTTTGTGCGAGTAAAATGATATAAAGGGAATAGATTAAGTAAGCATAGTATATAACAAGTTATAATAGTTTAGGTTGAGTTCTGGGAACTGAGATAAATTTATAAGAAAGTGTAGTTATATGGTTAGTTCGTGCTTGGGGCCAAGAGTCGTTATAAACACTATTTATTTAGGCCATTTAATGAAAAGCTAAATGCTAGGATAAATAGCGGTGGAGAAATTGGAACCGGATTTGACGATTTAAATGGAATTTGACTGTTGTATTTAAGTTTTTTAATTTTGTGAAACTTAGGATAAAAAAGGGGGTTAGCTTCTTGAAAGTCCTTTTGAAAAAACTGTAAAAAATGTACATGCAATAAGACAATACAAATTCAAGATTTTAAAACTCAATTTCGAAGCATAAAATTTATGCATAGTTTTGATTTAGAATTGAAACAGCAAAAGGTGTGTTTTCATTCGTATTCCCCACAACGGAAAACGGGACTTCTTTACAATTTTCATACTTAAAACAATAATAACTATGCACGAAAACTATCCTTGATACAATTCCAAATAGTCACCATTCATTTGCTTGGGAAACTAACTAACTATACACCTCTAAATTCTCGAGACACTTAAAATTTAAAGAGGCTCATAATTTAAATCCCAAAATTTTCCTTGTCATTTGACCTACACGATAGACTTTGCGTACTGCCATATTAAATATGAAATGATTGTGCTCCAGTCAGATAGCTGTGTACGTAAATCCGTGTTAATGGCTCAATTTAGGAGGGAAGCCCTTTGGAATCTTTTGAACCGTGTTGTTCTTATCTGCCCAGACATGCCAAATTTTCGGTGTAACAAACACTGCGTGAGCAGCTCATTCGAGTTTAGTAATAGTAAACAAAGGTTACGAGTACTTGAATGTCATGCTTTGTTTGCCAATGGGACTTTCTCCAACCTAAAGTAGAGTTTAGTACCACAAATGTTTAACGTTTATGACGGTTTATGGTCATTGCACAATTTTCAATCCTGGCATTCTTCTATCCCATTAATATTTGATTTCGGGATGCTTATACTACTTGAAAGTCAAGAATCGGCCGCTCTTTGCCTCCTATACATTGAAAAAGGGTACGTACAGTGGAATACAACAGACATTGCTGTATTTTTCAACGAGCAAAATTATAATGGAAGCCAAAAGAGGACTACTAGTAAGAGTAATCAGTTTATAAGCTTATGTACACATTACACATCACGCAAGAAAAAATGAAAACAAATCCTTTACCTGTCAATCAATCATAATAATGCTGTGTTAGGAAGCCATAGACGATTTTTAATTACGGCTCACCTTTTGACTTCAGAATGAATGTCGTAAGTAAGTATTGCTTTAGTTGTTTAGTAACCTATTGCTTCAAATGCGAATAAAATCGTAATGAAAATATTTCAGGGAATTATTTACTAACTGACTAGCACCTTCAAAAAGTGTCACCTTAACTGCCCATGTCATTTTTCCAACGGAAGTCTTATGCACATTGCTAACTAAACGCTTGATTCCGCTTATTTAACACCTATGCATTATCTAGTCATTCTGACAGTAATCTAATATTTTTTTCTGATATTGAAAGTTTTCACATGTGATTATGGATTCTAACAGACAATAAAGGGCTTATGAAACAAACATTTTTTTTATTTGTAATGATTCCAATGCTAACTAACTAACTACACACAATCTTATGACGCAAAATGCGTTAAATGTGTTTTGAAACTCATCTTATTGCATATGACAAACACTTGTTTAGCATGTACACTCATCACAGGATGAGAAATTGAGTGACCTATTCTGAATCCCAGATTCGTAAAATTTATGTGCATGACAGTTCCACTTGTCAATTAAGGAATGGGATGCAATTTTCTTATGCTGTAGTCAGTCAGTACGACTTGGCTTTGATAACAACCGCCTCTGTACAGTAGACTTAGAGCAAATAGATAAGAGAGTTGCTGAAGACAAGCTGACTGCAACAGGACATGACTTGACTCACCTTGAGGCGTGACAGTGACATGCCGACGTGACATCTCATGAGTTTAAACAAGAGTTCCAGTCAAACCCGTTCGGAATAAGCCAACTGGTAAAACTAAGGAGTGTGTTTTTTTGCTCTTTACAATGGTGGATAACTTGGTTGGCATCAGCTAAAGATCAAAATCCCGCTTTAGATAGAACTGTAGAGAAAAGTGATCATGGGATTCAGATTTTTTAAACGATCGATGAACTAATAATCACTGATATTTAATATTATGCTCTTTCAGCAAAACTTTGTTTTTCAGATTAGAATTATAAGATGCTGTGCTTTAGAAACTGAGTAAGCATGAAACTATGTTCCATTGTGAAATAGGTTGACTGATACGGGTTTAGAATCAGTAGGCATGAAATTATAATCTAAAATAGTAAGCGAAAAAAATATTACGCAATGGATATAGTATATTGAGTACTAACTATTGATTTCATCAACTTTTCATCCTTTTTCTGTCATCACAATCAATGAGCACTAACTTATGCTTGCACATTTGTCAACAGAACGTAAAGTTTTCCACATTTGCCCAGATTGGAGGAAATCAATAAGACTACATCACCCAAGATAAGGCAAAGGTCAAAAAGATCATCCCATTTGCTTGTCATCAGTATAATTTATCTTTCACTCACTCTCACAATGTTCATAGTGATGACAGTCTATTTTATTTACTCGTGCTTTTTATTTATTATTCATTTCATCCACTGTTTGTTGATCTTGTTTCGCTGCATCAATATTTTTCCGTGTTGAAAAAATTCAAGCAATCATAACATGAATGTGAGAAAAAATTATGTCTAATGGTAGAACACTGTCTGTATGAAATAAAAAGTGAATATACCCTTTTAGCGTAACCAGAAAGATTTCATGTCCGATTGCTTTCACCAGTGTATCCCATCCTTGTATTATGTATGAGTACATGAACTATTTAGTCTCACGTCCAAGGAAGTAAGTACCGTTGTAAACGGATTTCAACCTTTTGAATACATTTGCTCATTAGTATTCCCAGGCCGTGCACTACACTCATTGTTAGTTGAAAACTATGTCCCATTTGCTATCAAAGGGAAAATCTTGGCGGCTTGTTTTCACTAAAGCTTAGGTAGTTTTGATGTATGAAATTTTTAATGCAGAAAATGCAGTAGTACATGTTAAGTTATAGAGACCACATATACATAAAAAGTGCATCAAATTTTACTTTTTCTGATTACTATGGCCGTAGCATTTAATTGCAAACTACTAATGTACCAGTCTGTTTAATGATACTTAGTTAATAAAAGTATTGTGGTGAGGCAACTAACTATTTAGTCCGGAAAACGGACAAGTGTGGAAAATTGAGTCTACTGATTCATTCACGTGACAAGAGGACCGAATAAAAAAATGCTCCCTATAATATATGTGCCCATCGACCCGAAAATGCGGTTTACTGGGCCTGTCAATCTTGTGTGCACTTTTCTATTACTTACTTACTTACTTTTATTAGCCTTATGCTGCTAGTTAGGTCATACGTGGCTAATAATTTCAAGCGGATGATCTGAACCGCCAAACAGTAGACAGGTTTCCCTGTGTGTTAAGTTTCCCTATTTAAATCATTATCAGATCTTCTGGTTGTCAATAGGAAAAGCTGACAGCATCAGTTTCCAACTGGCTGAGTCCACTCATTTCTTTTGACATGAAAATTAGTTAGTTAGTTAGTTAGAGTGCTCCCTCTTCTTTATATCTACTCATGTAAATACTAATATCATGATTTTTTGGATTCATTTTGGTTCTTTGGATAGGAAAGATAGGAGAGGAAAGGATGGAGGAAATGTTTGTAATTCTCAGGAAAAATTATACCATGTGTATACCATAGCAAGTACATATTTTTAAGTTCTTTTTGAACACTGCATATCTTACTTTTAAATGCTATTTTTGAGATAGAAAACAGGCAATTTTTGTACTATAAACTAGCCTAAATTGAAAAAAAGTGTGGCCATTCAAGGCAAGGCTATAAAACATAATATGATGCTGTGTAAATTCGAACAAAGTTTTTTAAAGATATTTTGGGAACAGTCCTGAAAAACCAAATTCCATATTCTTAAAGTTTGGAAAAAATTTGACGTCACTAAATCCCAATTTTCCGCTATACAAAGCAAAGCCAAATCCTCACATAAAGCTCAGGGTACATACAAACTAACCACACAAATACAACTAAAATGCATAAGTAAAGCAAACACACTGTAGCTCACTCAAGTGGTCTCCTTTTTACACATGCATGCACACTCGCCAACTAACAAACTAATACATTTGAGTACTTAACAAATGGAGCTCTCAAAAGGAGTAAAACGTGCACTTTCCTCTAGGGATCCAAAGATTAATGTCTAATCATGATAACACTAGAGGAACTAAACTAACTATACTTATATACCAGTCATACAATGCCTGCTCTTCTTTTTTAGGGTTATGTCATTTCTTTCACCGTGTGATGATGATACTATCACCCTTTGTGCAACAAATCGCTACAGAAGTGTACACACACCGGGAGCTTTCACAATATATTGCGTAGTTAGTTTCCCTTTTATTATTTATTTAGTACAAAAAGAGGGTGAGAGGGTGAAGTAGGACTTATTCATATTATACAGCAGAGTCTCTCATCATCACAAAAGAGGATGGGTGAAGGGAAACCGCAGCGAACGTATGCTAAATAATCTGTAAGCGAACAAAGCATGACATTTCATATGAGAGATTTTTTAAGAAAATTACATCTTGTTTGGTTGGAAGAGCTTGGATTCTTACAATGGAAGGAGTTTTCGGGTGCACATCTGCTATAGTAAGTGAGTAATCTCATAAGTGAATTGAATTAAAATGGATTGCAAAATTTTGTTCAGTATCGTATTTATAAGAAAGTAAGTGAATACATTCCTTTGGCCTCGGTTTCAAAGGGACAATTTCCAAATATTTTTTAACTTTTCCCCAATACCTAGTTAGTTAGTTAGTTGGTTGGTTACTGCACACTAAATTGGAAATGAAATGCATAGTACAGTTTGGCTAACTCTAGAGCACGAAAAACAAAGGAAAATGATCCCCAAACTGTTTAAATCTATCTCCACTTATTTTAATCCTAGTGACTACTCCCAAGAATGTTTTAAAGAGAGAGAGTGATGGGTATAAAAAAGAGATTGGAGATTTTGGTCCTCTCTTTTGGCTCCTGTCACAAGTCTTAAGCTCTAAATCTGTCCTCAAGCTACTGAGTGACAAAAATCTTTCAACGCACAACGAAAATAAGATCCCAATAAAAAGGGATTAGCATGTCGTGTCGTTGATTGTGAGTGTGAGCTCAACACAGATTGCAAATAAATAAGTCCTTTCTAAAGCCCAACGGTAATCTTATACCGAACACGGGCTACACGGGTAACGCATACACTATAGTTAGTTAGTTAGTTAACTGGTTTACAAGTTCAAATATAAACTGCTATTGGCAATGCTAGGGGACACAAATAAGTGACAGTCAGGATCAAGGACAGAATGCATTCACTTTGTAGTAAGCTAAGTCTAACAAACTAAACTGAGTGAGTGAGTGAATTTGTTGGATCCATTGATTTTCAGTAGTTTCGACAATGGCATAATAAACCAGGAGATCTGGACTATGGAGCAGTTAGTTTGAAAATAAAAATTAAGTAGGTAGGTAGTTGTATAGTTAGTTTAAATGAAGTCGAACTAAAAGCAGGATTAAAATGTAGTTAGTTAACATTACAATGGAAGAATTTTTATCACCAGTTTGAGTTTTGGCATAAATTGCAAGTTGAATTTGTTGAAAAGGTTTGTTAGTGTCATTTTGGTTCGTTTTTAGTCCCGATACAGAGCTTATGTATCCGTGCAACTTTTTTGGTGCATCCACGATAACTTTTGAACGCATTTAAATTTTGCACATGCTTAGATTACACAGAAGAAAGAAATTGTGATGACATTTTTTCGGTGGATATGGAAATGCTAAGTCAGTCTGTCTATGTGTTCCAAACATATGTACAATTATTTTAACACCTGTATTGGGCTCAGCCAAGTTATATTAAAAAAATTTTAGTTTTAAGGTAACCGGAAATACGTAATAACCGTTTGAATGAGCTCTCAGCTAATGGAACAATTAATCGATGCTCGCATTATGTATGCTGTGGTTAATGTGAGCATATAAATTCAAAACCTTGCTTAGATAGTTTAGTTTGCTACAATTACATAAGGTATGGACTTCTATGCAGCTAAAGATTGCAACACAATACATTATGATCCGGAACCTATTCCCGATTGTAAACCAAGATCTATATTTAAGCATCATTGATAGAAACATAAAAACTTGAGAACTTTTCGTAATAATAACAATTCCATTCATTACCTGTTAAAAACATGGAATCATCCAAATACAGAGTTACTCATTATATAGTTCCAAGGGTGTCTTTAGATAGACAGACATGTTTTTTTTGTAACTCTAAAATTAACTAACTAATGATACTGTTTTACAATAAAAAAGAAGATATATACAAAATCGTAGCTTAAGCCTACATGTGCTGTATTTTACACAGTTTTACGGACTGTCTGTGAACATAATATAACGAATTGAAATGTGCGTGTGTAGTGTGTTCCCTGAAAAGTAACCAAAGACAATGCACACATATTGCCTAATAGTAATGTTGTGTGAGGTACTGACTGACTGCCGGAAAAGACTTGTGGAGGCATTTCAAATCTGTAATCATGTACTACAGCACATGATTATGATCATCAGCAGGATAAAATGATCATTACTGACTACTACTACTATGTGATTACCAGAGACTATTGCGCTGTTAGTTATTCCGCTTGGAGAAATCCAACTTTTTCCGTCTCGTTATGTTTTCTGTCTCCAGTTGTATATAAATGATAACTTTTGAGCAGTAAAAATATAGGATGCTATTGTGGTAAAGTTTTTATTTCTGGTGAGGAAATTGGATTTTAAAACGGGTTAACTTAAGTCAAATAGCGGAATATACAGTTTGAATTCAACTTATGAGTTGTGGCAGAGGAAAAAATTATGCAAGAATTTTATATGCATGAGTTTATAAATTTTCCCGTAACGTAAAGAAACAATGGAAAGACGGATTATCTAAAAAGGAAATGCCTTTTTAGCATATTTTTATAATAATGACATACCATGTCGGAGCAAGGAAGAAAATGGAGTAATGATAGAAATCTTGAATTCATTTAAAGCTAAAGCACACACTATTCCTACATTTAAAAGTGCTCAAGATGATTATGGAGTGTTGTAACTATAACCACTACTGTGTTCATCACGTACGCGCAAAAATTACATGGCATGTGGTATAAACCTTACAATGAGAGTATTTTCCATCCACTATTGCTATGAATAATGTATTTTGCATTGACAGTATCAGCACCCATTTGTGTAAAAATATGAACCCATAGCCAATTCACATCAAACCACATTCCATTGTAAGTCTTTGGCAATCAGAGAACTCCTGGGGAGCATTGTACATTGATGTGAGTTGCTCTCCAAAATCATAGTAATTGTGAATCCAAAGCTTAGCCCTAAACTGGAATAACTATCTCAAAAACTCATATTTCATACACACTGGCTACCAATAATCACAGTAATTAATAACATTGACCATTATTGCAAACTTTTATGCGTTTCCCACACCCAGCAGCTTTTCGCACTAGAAGCTAGAACCCCGTGAAAACCAGCTCCAGCATAATTTATTATAAACTCCCTGTCTAACTAACTAACTAACTAATCATTGCATATCTTAATTCCCAATCCGTTCCTCTCCCTGTATAATTAAAAGCTAGTAATGGTTCTATAGAATCTCCAATTTAATAACTAACCAATAATAAAATGTCGGCAACTTGTTTATGACTCTATGGAATAAATTATTCGTACATTTAACAAGTAAGAGTGAGAAAAATTGGGTCCATTATTTTTGCCTTTATTTCATCACTCACTACTATACTGTGGTTTGCATACAGATGGCTTATTTGGTTACCCGAGATGGCTCATTTATGCAAAGTAAATGCATTCAAAATACTCAATACGAACTAACTTGATATGTAATATGGATTCTTGAATGATAGTACAACAAACACTGTGGTACTTGAGTTCTAGTGGGAGCCCCAAAAAATTCCATTAATAACTCCGCCTAAGGAATTAATTTCACGGATTCTGTTGTTTGTAGTCAATAGCTATAGCTCCAGTCGTTTGCATAATAGGGCTCAGATGAAATTCTTAATTGAACTTTCAGTCATGGTTGCATGTAGATAAGTGATTGTTGTTTTCAGTCCGTCTCACTACTTTTTCTTCCCATTTTTTTGTTTACTAGTTTCCGTTCGTGTCAATCAAATAATGCGGGAGATGTCAGACCGGCTTTCTAGCCCTTTAATTATCTTTTTCCTTTAGGTGCAAAAATAATGTGTGACGTTTTCTTCAGTTTTCCGAGGGTTTAGCCAAATTACATGTCTTCATCACGTTGTCAATCTATGTGAGGTTTGCTCGTCGGATTTGATGCCGGGCATGTGGTTTTAAAGGGAAGTTTTTTGGCACAAATGGTAGCGTTTAGTGCCGTGTTTTATTTTTGCTATGCAATGATATAAACTGTAACTTTCGTTTAGATTCTAGGGTGTTTTCTGCAATGGTTAGAAGATAAAAATTGATCTAGAAAACCAAATAAACTAGGCAGGATTGAATTCGGGACAATTTTTTGGTTTTGCCTTTAAATAGACTGTTTAGGGTAGTATCTTCGTATGGAGACATTTATATTCGAATTTTGGGTGAGCTTACTTACTGGCTTCATATTTTTAACTAACTAATAGGAGGCATGAAGATTTGATCATAGTAATAGTAGTGTGCAATAATGACTAGTCCTAATAATGATGTCCTGCCCTATCTTTGGCGTCTTTTTTGGATGCACGCATCCCTTTGTAACTGAAACTTACTACTGTGTGCACGCACACACAGAGACTTGCGTTTTAACTTGCTTACTTTGCATGCGGCAAGGGCAGAGGCAGAACAAAAGGTACGGATTTTCCGACCTTAATGATAGTTAGGAGTGAACCTACCTAAATTGCACACGAATATAGGAAAAATACCAAGTAGTATTGAAAAGTTTGCCGTCATCGTAGTTTACACTGTTATTATTGCACTAACTAACAATTATATGGAATACGGAGGTTTGTCTAGTGAACAATATTAAAGTACATTTTTAAAATTTTGACGACATCTAGAAGAATATCTATATGGTTTTTTAAACTGTTAACTCACCGTAGATCCGATTGCAATTCTGACAGAATAGAGTCATAAAAGTTGCTAAAATGAACTGAGAAAAGTAAATAGCATAATCTCCACTAAGTCTTCATGAACCAACTTGGGTGGTTTCGTTAATGAATGTTTTTGTGCCAAATTGCTAGTTTAGTCTATTGCATGGCGATTAGCTTTAAATATCAGTTACATTTTTTGCCACACAAAATGTGTATTATTTGGGAATTAACTGCTGATTTTGCATAGCTTAACAAGCTAGTGCAATGACTTTGTTGCAAGGATTTTTTTCTGCCGTTCTGGATCCGTCTATCTTTGGTTACAAAATTTAACACTTACCAAAAATGAGCCACAAAAAGAATGAGATTTATAATTGTTACAGAAATATAGTTAGTAACAAGGTCCCTATAGAAACAAATAACACCCTCTTTTTACAAGGTTCGGAAATACTTAAATCTGAGAATTCAATGCTGGAGAAAAATCAAAATGGGGCTGATCATGCCATCACTAATATCACTATGGTG
>Ga0210040_10001666_pt1 | contig 33003 bp, 13 predicted proteins | sample CryGeyCG12114_NA_FD_185462 | JGI IMG/M metagenome (GOLD analysis project Ga0210040, IMG submission 185462) | Groundwater microbial communities from aquifer - Crystal Geyser CG19_WC_8/21/14_NA (SPAdes) (version 2) | ecosystem: Environmental > Aquatic > Deep subsurface > Groundwater | place: USA...
TTTTTTCTTCTGGGATTAAATTATAGGTATTTGAATGTTAATTTGTTTGCAGTCATGCTATCATTTCTTGTTTTCAAGTTGTATCTCATGTGTTGCGTGTTTTATTCCACTAATTACGTTGTTAAGGCTCAGGTTTTAATGATGGTCTGCAATTTTTTAGATGTTGCATTCACACGAGATTAAGATACCGTATTTTACAAATGCATGTTTACAATTTGACTCATTATTTGTAATAGGTGAAAGAAAAGTCAAAGACTTTATAGATAAAATCCGCAATAAGATTAATTAATGAATGCCTTTGGTCACTAAAAAATAGTAAGGTAGCATATTTGCACAGTTAATGCAATTGAAACCTGTAATTTTAAATGAGTAAAAAGCATGATGATGCGCTTTGCTTACATTGAGTTAAAAAAATAGTACTACCACGAATGTTTTTTCTATCTAAGTCAACAATGGTACAAACATAGGGTCATCGTCACCATATATACAAGTAAAGTGCACAAGATTTCATTTATAAACATAACACACTAACTAACTAACTAAAAGCTTAGTTTTTCCCAGATTATATTTTAAATGCATTGTGAAATGGAAGAAACCGGATTCTGTTATCTCTAAAAAATGCAATAAAAAGAGTCACACAAGATGCTCAAAGATAAGTAAGGATTCCCTCATATGTTACACGTTCTTGTGAGTTCAGTTCATAAGAGATTCATAAATTAGTCTTATTTTCTTTTTCTCTCCTCCAAAGCATTAGAGATAGGTCAAAGGCGAAGTATGTCATTCTTCAGATTCACGCACAAATGCGAAATGCTTGACCGAATTCACTTTACATTATGTATCACCTCAAGTGACTCTACCAAACACTTACCATGTATGTTAACAAGTCGTATACTCACAGTTTATGGCGTGTTCCGTCCCCAACTTGTTAACGAAGGTGCTATAAATTATTGGAATGTTCGTAGCACGATATTGGAAGATCTTTGAACCACTCAACAGGAAAAGTTGGCATTCTCTCTCAAGTTGTTAAGCACTAAAAGGAAGCTAAAAAGCTTTGAATGCATTCCTCACTAACTAACCATAACTTGGAAAAGGGGACTGGGAAAAAGTCCAACTGGGAGAACAAAATCACATATATATGTTATTTCTTGTAACTTCATGACACATAAATAATAAGACTTGTTTACTCTCTCTATCGTGATTGAAAAGGTCTTTGATTTGTTAAGAAAACAGAGAGATGAGTTTGTAGATATGTAGATAGATGCAGACCACACTATCTAATCTATTGAATCAACAGGCTCTGTGTGGTGAGTTGGAAAAAATGGTTTCGAGCTAACTAACTAAATTGCAGTCTGTATTAGGAACTAATAAATTGGTATGTTAGACGGATAGTCATCCATTATCATCATGGTCTATCAGGAAGGAAATTAAAATTCAATTTGGCTTCATCATAACGGGATTATGGAGCGATAATGCTTTGTTCCATCAAGCCCCTGGCTTTGCTCAACTTTTAAGAAATGACGGCAATTACAAACTAACCGTCTAGGATTTATTAGGCATCTGCAGCCAATTGAATGGTTGAATTTATTGCTCTTCATAGGATCTTAAACTTAAAATTATTAGTGGAGTATTTGGACGGGAAGTTTAAGGTTGACGACACACCAATATATTAGTAGACATCATAGTCTGTCTTGACCAGTAAAGTTTGCTGGGATTCAGTATTCGGTTATAATAACAATATCGAGGGTCCGAGACGCCTGCATTGCATTTTCGTTGATTTTATGCAAGACAAAGACGGAACTGTACATTCTAAATATCATAATTTGAAAACACCAATAATTATATGATAATGCTATCCTCAAACCCCTGTAGCCAACTAATTTTTCCTGTCTTAGCTCACACGTGTGCATTATCTCATATCTAGCATTCATTCCGATTGTTACACAGTATATCAAAGTCACATCTGTCAGAGAGATACAAATTAATGCAAATTCTAGCGCACTCACTCGCTAACCAGAGTTGATGAACCAGCTCAGGGCCTAGGGCGTGAAACAGGAGTCCATGAAAAATTGAGCATGCAGGGAGTCGAAAAGGTACATTTCTCAAGAAAACAAAATTCTCATTATACAGTTGAGCAAAGTCGGTGAATTTCTCTATGCTAATCGTACAATGGATTTTAGAAATTTTCATGATTGCAAGTTAATGAAGCCTCCAATTGATCTTAGCAGCCCAGGTCGAGCTTGAAAGCATTTTATTGTTGCAGCAGTCCGCCATTCTTTCATTCCCAATTAATTGTATCTTCCCATTGAATATCCTCATTTATGTGCAATCAAATGAGTGGCCAAAGATTAGCTTCATTTACATTAGTAAGTTAGAGAAATCTCTATACTACTCCACGTCCACAGTGCATTTGAATCAAACACACCTCTATACTCATGTCTGCTCGGTTGAAAATGTAACTACAGTGAGTGGACTAACCAGTCGTCTCAACATGTGCAACTAACTAACTAACAAACTATTACTACTACAATTTAAGGTATGGTTGGCAAGTTTCCTTAGTTAGTATCTGTGCAGATGTAGACTGGTACACATCTTTGTATGATTAGATTGTGGTGATCAAGTTAAAAGCTACTCATTGTTAACTCTTTCCTTTCGTTGGTTTTAGTGGGTCAGTAGGTACAGCTACAAAGTATCAATCAGAGTTCCTTTTAAACATCAAGTAAGCACATAGGAAGATTTATAAATTACCTTCGTCCCATACATTTATAACCATCTAACCAACCCTAGCATGCAATCCTTTTGAGTGGGTCACCAACTTATTGTATACAAACACGAAAAAAAGTGAATTCATTTATTCTCCGCAACAAAGTGAGTACGCAAATTATTTTGATAAATCCGGAAAGGTGACTAAATCGTCATTCTAGTTTTTGCTGACGGAATTACTCAAAATCTTAATCAAGTTATCCTCAATGGGAAACTTGTGTAGGATTTGGATTGCATGATTCCATCAAATCCATCATTTTCAGACCTTTGTGACGGAATGAGGTGATGAGTCGGTCCGTGCTCCCCCACATTACATTTATTCGCTTTTTTTCAGGGTCAAGTTCATTCCCCATTATTCTTCTTATTATAATCACCAGCCACTTATTGTGTGCATCTAAATATCCCTTTGTTATTCGCAATCGAACAAGGTACATAGACTCGCACGAGGATTTATTATTCACAAACGGACTGACTGAGTTAACAAACAATGAAACTTATTAATAGTTAGTTAGTTAACTGTGCATGTGTTCAAACACAACGTTGAAACCCACCGTGACGGAAACAGGAAAGAAGAAAGTGTAAAAAGACTACAAGTAACAATGCAACGTGTGCACTGCATTACAAATGAAACAATTGTTTGCCACATGAGTGTTTTAAACAGTGCGTGAGCATTTGTGATGAGCAAACGAATTTACTCTCAAGTAGCAATTCTTGAAAGTTCGGTACGAACTGAAGAATAATTCAGAGTCAACTATCTGTCTGTATTCATTTTCTTTTGTTTGACGTTAAAACACTGCATGAGCCTTGTTAAATTGCATTCGTGCAGTTCAGTGGTTGTTGTTAGTTTGTAAACTGGAATTTGGATACAATTACAACATTTGTGACAGAAATATCGTGAAAATCTTTTGACAGTAACAGTTAGTCAGATTTGCTAAAAAATTTAGAGAACTGTGCAAAGAAATTATGGAGTGAATCAATCAAGTTAGTATCGCTTTTGGGTCGTGAATAAATATGAAAATTGTGTTTTAGTTGGTTTGGCTATGTGAACGTGCAAGTGACGCTATTCAAGAAACATGTCGTGGATTGAAGATCCCGGTGTAGTGCGTTTCGGGAGTTTTGACATCTCGACATTGGGAATCGATGAAGCTTGGTTGAATGTTAGTTACCCGAGTAATTTTGTATCATCCACTGGATTGTGGCTCTATGAAGTGTCCAGTGATTGTGTCAAAGTAAGGATATTACAATTAGTTGGCTAGTTGCGCGAAAATTATATGGGGTTACATGGGTGGATATGAAATGAAGATTTTAATCCGAGTTTGGGATTCTTGTTTTTAGTGTCCTTTTCAACTACTTGGTAGAATCAATGCCAGCGGTATCAATAAATTTAGAATCTCATCTAAATATGGATCCCAGTTAAGATTACGGTCTAAAGGAATACCTTCCCTAATACCAGAAGAATTCACTGATAGCAAGTAAGTTTCCAAATGAGTTTAGATTGCTTCTTGTTCATGAGCATATATGGAGATGGGTAATTTGCACCTGATCATTTGAGTACATGCTATAAACTCATGTATTTCAGCTGGATTTGCCCCGGTGTAAAGTACAAATTTGGTGAATTCGGTGTGTACAATCTACATGTCCATGGACGTAATTCTACATGCGAAATAAGCACTGAGCTACAGCCTGTAAATATTTATTACCGTAAGTAATCCTATATCACGAAACGTTCTTTTTCTGCTCCTGTCTTACAGAAAAAGGAGCCAACAATAAAATTTTATGAACTTTCTAACCAACTAACTATTAGCAACTCTGTACTTTTGTCCTTAAGGTATAAAGTCGTTTCTACAACTGACTAATGACATATTTTCACTTGGCCTGAGTCCGAAATGACTAACTAATTTTTAATTCTATTGCATGATAATTTTGCAATGCTATACTTGTATATGGTATTTGCAGCTCTTCTTCTAGCTGCCCTTTTTTACTTGGTACTTGGTCTCCTTGTGTGGATCGTCTCAAGCAGTCATAAAAGATGGACCTCATTCAGTTTAAGAAAAGGTCCTGCTCAACAAAAAGATGTGACATCCGGTTCTAGCGGGAGCAGTACGAGCAGCTCTTCAGGCCCCAATCCAAATGCTATCACAGTTAAAGAGAGTGACCATAGAAATCCGGACAGTGTTCCAAATGTGACGGGTCTCTACAGATCTGTTATGAATGAGTACCAGAACAGTAGCAATCAGTACCAATCATCAACAGCTATTCACCAAATACATTCTCATCCGTATTCCAACACGGGGACTGAAATCTCCATATCAAGTAAGTTTTTTCCCCTATGTGTATGTTGATATCCAAGGATGATAGATTTATTGCTGCTTTTGTGAAACAATAGCGTTTAAATTAGAACTTGATTATAATGAGCTATCATTAATGAGATCGATAGTTTGTTTGGTATAGTATAAGGCAGGGCAGAATGATTGACTGAGTGAGTAGTGCTGGTGTACCTTACCTATTCAAGCAATCACCTATTCAATAATACAATCTACAGAAAGTTTTGCTAAAATATCCTTCACAGCTATAAGTTAGTAGAATATTCAATCTAACTAGAGTAAGGACCTGTACTATTTACAAGCAAATCTTTAATCTAATGCTGAGGAATACAAATGAAAGTACATAGTTTATCTATGCAAGTGGAGAATTTTATCCAATGTTTACGTTGTTGCTCCAATTAGCCGTGTCATCAACTCCAACTTGCAGTCACCATAGTCCAAGTACTGAAGGGAGCTGTGAGAATGCGATAAATCATAACGAGTCCGTGTTACGACACCGAGCTGAGATTGCTGCTATTAATCATGGGAATGAGCCACATGGAAAAAGTGATGACAAGAATAAAGTGCCTATTTCTGGGCCATTACCAAATGGTGGCAGCTCAACCCAGCCCACAACGCAAGCTAGACAAAGACTCAGATCTTTGGATACATTCAGGGGGTAAGGCACTCATTACCAATCTATATCAATATTGCTTCATCTTATGATGATGCATTATCATACAATATAATAAACAAGGATTTCGCAATACTGTTTTCAAACAATCAATTTTGATTGTCGTTGATGCGTAGCTAGTTAGCAAATAATACGCATTACTTTAGCTTTCATTTGTTTAATTGGGAAGAACAGAAATAGAACAGACAGGATTGATTACCTTCACAACTCAGAGAGGAAAATTTTTCTGCCTGATTTACTCTCAATGAATGTTTGCAATACATAGTTAGTTAGAATGACGAAAGATGATTGAATTTCACTCACATTATTCCCATTTATCATCACGATCATCTCATGAGAGTTTGTCAAGATATGTGAATCGTACATGTGTTTTTATTACTGTGTGTGGGTATTCCATTGCATGGTTTACATGTCTGCTCTGACTTGATTGATTAGACTGATAAACCCTATGTTTTAGATTGGAAAAAAAATTATTAAGAGTGGCAAAAAAGTATGAGGGATGTGGATAAATGCAGCACGTAATGCTCAAAGAATGCTGTTTAGGCTGGCCATCGGTCTGTAAAATATTAGTTTTGATAGGTTGACACTATGGCATGATTTGATTTGATGGGGACCGTGAATAAATTCGGGTCTCTAACAATACATGCAAAGCACTGGTCTACTTGTGTGAAATTTAGTAAGTTGAGAATGACAGTTTTTATATCATGTAGTAGCTTACCTGCCAATGATGAGTTTAATTTACAGAGCATGTTCTCGTGTCAAAGACAATTTTTGACTGACAGTAGCATATTCAGTATTCCCAATATGATTCTTCTACTGATAAGAGATTTGGGATTCTACCAGGATATAAGGCGTCTATAATGAGTTTGGTCGTCAAGTCATGTTTCATATCCTTAACCAAAGCCGATTTGTAGTACAAACTGTAACACTTATGGAACTAAAAGATGTTAGATGTTATGCTTCGATGTTACGCAAGTAACGTCTCGCATAACCCCTGCTGTTGAAGGCACAAATCTATTTCTTTCTGAAAACATTTTTAAGACAATAAATTATTTACAACTGTTTTGTGTGATCATTAAAAACTGTGACCGAAATAGCTGAAAATTTTATTCCCTTGAGACCAAGTAAATAGCTCACAGCAGATTACTATAACTAGTCAGGCTGTTTATATAAACTGCCTAGCTCAGGCAATCATTACGGGAGTCAGGACTCACGACTCAGGAGTGTACACGTTTTTAAATTAGGCGTGACAAAAAAGTTAAAAACATGTCTCAATAGGGTTATATCTAGATTAGCTTTTCATCTTCTAGTTATTAACTAAATGCAATTATCTATCACCATAATGGCTCAAGCTCCACGAGTAAGTCCATAAACTGCATAATCGATTATAGACTATGAATTCCAATACAGTGCAATTACGACATGATGAGGTGTCTACTATTAGATAGGATATTAATCTAAATATCGACTTTTGCATCACTCGAAAATAAATTGGTTAGCACTAACTATCTATACCTAAATTGATAATTTTCCTTTTAATTCCAGGATATGTATCGTACTCATGATTTTCGTGAATGATGGCGGAGCTGGCTACTCTTTCTTTGAACATGCTACGTGGGGTAAGTTGAACATTCTTATTGAATGGAATTCTTCATAAAGCCAAGCCAAACAGTTTTGATTTATATGTGCATGTTTGCTCAATAGATGGATTGCATGTTGCCGATGTGGTTTTCCCATGGTAGGAACATAAAATATCGCACAGCATATTTATTTATAACACTGGTTTATGTATAGTTGCATGTAGAATTATATTTTCAACTGATTGATTTTCAGGTTTCTTTGGATAATGGGCGTTTGTATTCCTGTGTCTATAAAATCACAAGTCAAACGAGGAACGAGCCGACTAAAAATATTCCAACGAACCACAATTAGAGCTCTAAAACTGATTGGGATCGGCATTCTTTTAGGGTCCATCTGGGGACCCGTGAATGTGGAGACAATGAGAATTCCTGGGGTTCTTCAGCGATTCGGAATCTGCTACTTCTTTTGTGCCACTCTTGTTCTCCTCTGCATGACTGTCAATATTTCCAAACCTGAGTCTGTAAGTATTTTAACCTATATAAATTGATTATACTATAGTACTTGAGTAAACCTCGTTCTCATTCCAGTACATAAAAACACATTGTCATATTGCCTGTATATGACCGTTTACAGAATAAATTCAAAGCAATCCTCCAAGATGTTCAAATCATTTGGGTATCCTGGGTCCTTGTCCTCCTTCTGATCCTCATTCACTGCCTTTTGACCTTCTTTTTACCCGTAATGGGTTGCCCGACTGGGTACTTGGGCCCCGGAGGCCTTCATGTAGGCTCATCTTACGCATCCAAATGTGTAGGGGGTGCTGCAGGGTTTATTGATCGCACCGTGCTCAAGATATCGCACATTTACCAGAACCCAACTTCCAAAGGAACATATAATTCCGGTCCTTTTGATCCCGAAGGGATACTGGGAACTTTGACGTCCATATTCCAAGTTTGGCTGGGCATTCAAACTGGAGTTACCATGCTAGTTTACCCCAGAAACTCCAGTCGACTTAAACGATGGGGCGCATGGGCTCTGATCACAGGTTTGGCGGGTGGCATCCTTTGTAGTTTCAAGCTAACTGATGGGTGGATACCAATCAACAAGAATTTGTGGTACGATAGAGGCTGATAACATGATATTTTTTGGGGTTCAGAATACAATGTAGCGTATTTTTTGCAGGTCCCTTTCCTTTGTTCTAGTAACAAACAGTTTGGCCCTCATTTTCCTTTCTGGCTTGTATATCGTGATTGACATGAAGAAATGGTGGTCCGGGTCTCCATTTTTTGAGCCCGGAATGAACTCAATTCTACTGTACGTTGGTCATTCCATAGCTCATGCTATGCTACCTTGGCATTACGCCTATGGCCCTATGCGTACACATTTTGCCCGGCTCATTGAATCGTTATGGGGAACTACACTATGGGTTTTGATTGCCGTGTATCTATATTTACAAAAACTATTTTGGATTTTGTAGAATGAATATTTTATATTGTGATTTTTGTACCTTTTAAGTTAGGTTGGAACATGACATAATGATTATTATTTTCGTTTGAGACACTCAGTCGAAGAAAAGCGTTATTAAAAAAATGTAATTTATTGCGCCAACGCGTGCGCGCGAACATCCTATTCTGTAACAATTTTTTACTACAGATTACGTTTTTAGCCATACCACCAATTCACCGTAGTACTACTCGTAGGTTGAGGAGTCTCACTTGGTGCCAACAATTGTAAAGTAAAATTCTTGCTGTTCTGAATAACTTCTTGTTTGACCGGCGAAACCTGTGATTCTATATCGATGTATCTGACGGGAATCTCAACTTCTACACTCTCACTAAACCCGTGCTGTCTTTTCATATGCGTCGTCATTTCATTGGACCTGTCAAATGAAACTTCGCGCTGATTGCACTGAATGCCTTTCTTTAAATGTATTTTTTCATGCCGTCGAAGCTTACTACTATTGACAAAAGATTTGTCACATGTATTGCATAAAAAGGGGCGTTCTCCAGTATGCGATCTAATGTGTACATTCAACATGTATTTTCTAGAATAACTTTTCTCACAACCAGTTACTGGACAACAATGAGCCTTTTCTTTCGTATGCACTAACATGTGTTGCCTCAAAACGGACATGTGAGAGGCTCCAAGACCACAAACTTCACAATGAAACTTGAATTCTTTCTTATGAACAGAAGAGACATGGAGTCTTAAATTGGTAGGATTAGCGAAACGCTTGCTACATTGATCGCATTGGTAGGAAATCGCATTTTCTATGCAGTCACTATGCGCAGCATTTTGATGATAGCGAAGATAAGCAGGTTGGGAAAAAGACTGAGAGCAGATTTCACACAAGTATGGTCGTTCTCCAGTATGAGTTGGCACATGAAGTCGTAGTCGATGATCCCGAAAAAATGAGCGAGGACAATGAGGGCACTTGATGGGAGGAATTTCAGGGTGGACTCTTTCAATGTGAAATTCTCGTTTTAATGCAGAGATGCAGCTTTCGGAACAATGAGGACATTTGAAAGGCGCTTCCCCAGTATGCCTTCGTTCATGGATTGATAGTTCACTATGATTGCGGAAGCTTCGGGGGCAGAATTGGCATGTGAAGTCTTTAGTTTTGTCTAGAAAAAGGAAGTTAAAAATTTGACTAAATTGGTCAAGTAAGTTGTGTATGAATTTTCGTTCTTACAAAACCGTACTGGGTAAACTATTTTGTTCGATAGACATGTCAGGGTGTTCCATTTGTAAATGTTTTTTTAAAGAAACAGGGCCTTCGAATTTTATTGAGCAAATGGAGCATTCATCGGTTTTCTTGTCAACTGAATTTGAAACAGAATTATCAAATTAATGAACTAATTTATTTCGCAGTTAAAGTACTGATTGGTGTTTAGATACTTGGAATGAATTTAGGGGGAATTTAACGCAAGATTTTAAGTCGGTGCAAATAACTTCAAAAAATATTTAATCCATCAGCATCCATGCGCTCAGAAATATTTGGAAACACCAAAAACAACCGCCGGACATTCTCCGACAGTAAAATTGAAGATTTCGATCTCGGAAGACCAGTTTCTTTTACAGACAGTTGTCCCACGGCCCTCATACGGCGCCATTATGTTCTACACAGTAGACAACTGGGATCCGTCATTACTTCGTCATTAAAATGTTAAAGTGTACCACTTTTAACCTCTTTTGAGATTTTATGAAGTAATGGACCACCCTGTCAGTCAAAGCTTGTCATTCAGCCCTGTCATGGATGTCCCTTTTTTTCCCCTTTTACGAAATAAAGTCGAATGCATAGTTTTTCTACACGCACTTTTAAGGAGCTTTTAGCAAACAACGAATTCTAAAACTTTAAGGTTTAATTGACATCAAAAATGCATTCCAAGTATATCACTAATGAGCCTACACATGTAGGAACAAATGTAAAATGTGCATACCTTGAGTTCGAGTTTTTTTCGCCCTATATTTGCGCTTTGATCTAGCTTGTTTGGATGGGGTTTTCATATCATTATTTTTTGGTACGTTGGAATCATTATCGTCTGATAAGGGAGGGTCGTCAATAAAATCGTCTGGTATAGGTTTTTTATGCCGTTTACTTCGTAGTTGCCTTGCATTTTTGGAATTTATGCGTTTGGATTTCTTTGAAACTTTGGATTTGGCCTTAATTCTTGACTCGAGATATTCATTTTCCCAATCTTCCGTTTCTTCAGTACTAGAATCAACATTTACTTTTGACTCGAATTGAGAGCCTGCATTGCCATAATCTTCCAAACAAGAAATTTCGTCGGCATCATTTCTATCTTTTTCTTCTTTCGGGTCACAAATAGTGTCCGAATTTGAATCATAGACGAATGGCCTGGGTTTTTTCACTACACGCCCGGAAGATGTTACTATTGCACTCACGATCCTTTTGTTCTTTAATTTTGTTCTATTGGCAATCTTTGTTGACTTTTGAAGAATTTTCTTAGAGCGATTAACTACGTTTTTTCTAAATATTACGGCCTTGCTCCGATCATCATCCTCAGCGTGCACTTCTTTTATCGAGTTGATATCTGAAAATTATTGGCTGTAATCAGTCTACAATGCATATAATTTGATAAACGATTGACCAGATTAAGAAGTAAGCAAGATCACTGCTATCCAATGATGGCAGCCAAAATGACTCACAATGTCAGTCTGTTACCTCATAATTTTTGTAACAAAAGAATTGAAAGGTTAAAATTATATTACAGGCGCACATTGAACACATACCACGCAAAATATTTTTTCGAATTAGACCAACTTGCTGCCACAAATTGAGAGAATCAAAGTCTTCTGTCCTAACGTCTTTGTCTCCTCCAGTATTTTTAGTACCCTCTGATGTCACAATGTGGTCATTGATGGTTTTTTTTAAATGATCTAAAACTTCCTGTAGATCTTTAATCTGATGAACAAGTGATTCAACTTCCGTCATATTTGCTACACATGGTGGACAAAGCTTAATTGGAGTAGATTCCAATCTGTCCCCAAAGGCGACTTTCGTCCTTTCATAGTTTAAGAGTCGACAAAACTTAGAAATGGTTAATTTGGGCTCCAATTCTTCCCTGAACCTTTCTGAAACGTGACAGAACCCTGAGTAGCAAATGACACATTTTAGAATCGGGGGTTTCGTGTCCATTTCTATTTCTTGTGATCCGGGTTCCACCGTTTCAATGTTGCACTCAATTTCTGCAGGGATCTCATATCCCCCTTCTTCAGTCATTTTTGAAGACAGGAAAAAACTAATCATTCGAAATTAATGTTCTTGTGAAATAGAATGATCAGAAGGAAACAGTTTATTCAACAACTTAGTTGATTTGCTGGTGAAAACAAAAACAAGAGATTCGAAATGTCCGTACCCGCCACATTTTACTATGCTTTTAAATACACAAAAGCCCAAAAGGCTATGTTTTCCCACTTCCCACCGTTTAAATTGCCTATTTTAAAGTAACCCAATTGTTCAGAAATTTCGTCTGTCTTCATCATATTAATTAATTGTGCTTGGCAAAAATGCTATGCACATTTAATTACGTAAGTCTGGGAACATGGCATTCATGTATTAGCAGTACATTCTACAATCATACCAAAAACATGAAACGAATAAAATATTAGTGCAATAGCTTTTGTTTCCATTTCCATACATTACTTTCACTCAAATGACAAATACATTACAAACGGCAGGAAATCAGTGGCAGAATCATTACTTGTCACGGTTTTTGTTTGTTTGTGTCTGTGCTTCTCCACAGAAAGCGAAGTCCCCGCAAACAAATAAGTTGTGGGAAAGCAGAAAATTATGACACACAGAAATGTGAGGGATGACAAAGGAATTAATTTATTGTAGTTTTAGCTATATAAGGTCTGTAAGTAGCAAAATGTGCGAGTGCGAACAAAACAATAGATTCACAATCACAAGTTAATTCCCATAACTCATCTATAGAAATATTAATATCAAGAAAGATTACTGGAAAGTAACAATAGTCTGACTGTCAATTTCAGAAAAGAAGGAGTTATTTTGTTCGTTCAGATACCAGGCATTGTTATCTGTGTTTCAATTGTGGTTGCAATGAAATGCTGCAAAACCAGCCATCAAACCTCCATCGTTCTACAACATAGGAGGACCTATCATTTATTCTGAAACGGACAGCAGCTAAATGCTTTCTCTTTGTGCGTAAAAGGATGCTTAGTATTAACAATAGAACAGTATCTGCCTGACAAGCTAAATGCTTTCTCTTTGTGCATTGACGGATGTTTGTATCCCAAAGCGAGATAGGGAAATCAATGTACCAAATTTACCACAACCGCATAAATGCGACAGACTGACGGTATCAAAGGAACAAAGTAATTTCATATACAAGGTAACACGTGGGCGTAAAAGTTTTTATGATTTTTTCGTGTTTTGTAAATCATGCTGACGTAACCGTTTCCCTATTTATGCTAATTCAAAGAACGTGATGATTCTGCCGTCATGCTCCAAATAAGTAGTTCATCATGAATGTAGCTAAACTGCATGCATACAGCTATATAGACTTCTTTTATGTGTATGAACTCAACTGCTACTGCATCCACTCATTCTGAACTTGCAAAGTTTTAAGGGGGAATCTATAAACCTAGAAATTCAAATGCTAATGGAGTCACCAAGTGCCAATCTTGGTTAACACTTTTCTCCTAAAGTTATTCTCTTGTGACCACCTCGCATCTGATTTCCATATTTTTTAACATAGGGTCGTTTGCAGTACTGTATGCAGCAGTACGTGGTGGTAGGTTTTTATTTAATCAACATCACAAGATAGTTTCAGTTTTGTGCACTTCCCGGCCCGGTCCCATTATGTAAACCGGTATTTCGGAGGGAAAATTTAAAATCTGAATGTACCTTTTGAACGCCATATTTAACGGTGATTGAATTGACTGAAAAGCATCTTTTGGGAACATTAACGCCAAATTTCGTAGATGCTAAGCCATTCTGAGTACTTTTTGCAATGGTTACGTGAATATGACGTCTGAATCCAGCATTAAAATGTTTGGATTGATCTCAGATTTGTTCCAGTAAATATTCATCGGACTCAACTAACAAAATACCCGTGCCAGAAGAACCCTTAACTCTGCATATTTAATTCAGGCCAAAAAATGAAGCTAACTAAAACTATAGTGGGAAGAAAAGCAAACCACATGAGAATCAAACTTTATTTAGTTCAACGGAGAAAATACGATTATATTTTTAGTATAAAAGCGTTCGTTCAACCAGAAATCAAGTGTCAGTTTCTATTCGGTTTACAAAGTGTCATAAGTTCCCTATCTAACTTGATTCATAATCTGATTCGAATTTTGAAAATAAGAAATGGCTCACGTTAAGTCTTTGGTAGGAGCAATCCTACTGATTTCTTTAGCTATTGTAGCTACAACTGTTGAATCTGCATCTGCACCGACTGTGTCCCGAGGAGCGAATAAGAAATTGAGTCGACCAATGTTGAGTCCTGCTGTCTCCCGATTCTATAGAGCTATTAAAAATGGGGCAAGTGTTTTCTATTCAATATCAAAACAATTATCAATTTTTCGCATTCTGTGTTATGCGCTACTTAAATTGTATTTTCCTCATGTAAACACTCGCAGTATTTAGATGAAGATGACTTGTTCCCAGTAGGCGATGAAGACACGATTATGCAAAAGCGTCAACAATACGATGATTACGGCCACATGCGTTTTGGAAAGCGAGGGGGGAAAACAAATGACTTTGATGACTATGGCCATCTTCGATTTGGAAGATAAATCTATCTTAACCTATCTCTTTTGGTAGACATTACAACTAACTAACTATCTATCTATAATTTTTTTCCTCTTCTTGTCTTAAATACAAACTTGAAACCTAGGAGTACTCCTCCATTCTTGCCCTTACCATTTGATTATATCATGACTTTGAGCATATGATGTGCAAATAGTGAGTTAGAAATAATTTATGCATGGACAAATCAAGCCACATGGATTACGTACCCATGGCCATAATTTAAGCATGAAAATACTTACTACTACATGTTGATGCAGACAACAGTGCAGATTTTCGTCATTTGTACATGTCGTGTATCATTTGAAGTGTAGATGAGAATCCATTAGTTCTAACTATAAGAATGGGATAAACTTTGTGCAAATAATAATGATGTTCCGGCTGCACAGTTCGTATTCACAAAGCTGACAAGAGGGAGAAAATAAAAGTTATTCTATCCTTGTTGTATGTATACACAAAACTAAAAGCACATGGAAACTTTTAGCGAGTTTGGCTTATTTGATTGTTGTTCATCTATCATCACTCACGGTATATATAGAAAGGTATTGGATACAGAGCCCAATATCAGCTGCCATAGGCCAAAAGCGGAAACTTTCCTTTCACATAGAGGTTAAAAAAAGTTAAAAAAGGAAGCACACAAGCCCATTCGCAGTCAGTTGTAGTTTCCCACTAACTAACAAGCAACATTGTATTAGCAATTGGATAGTTTACATTACAATACAAATAGAAAGTTAAAACTTTAATGTTGTTCATTAAATATGGAATCTGCCGGAGGCTTTCAGTACTCCTCACTATTGGAATTGGTACACATTTTGAACTATACACAATATTCAAATCCAAAAAACATATTATCCTTTGTGTAGTAAGTAAGTAGAAAAGTAATAGCCACCATTTTTAGAGATTGTTTGGTTTTTTTATTCAATCGATAGAGGGCAGTACAAAGTTCAACTTCAGTTTTATTACTTCCTATATAGCTGGATTTTCAGAAAGAAAAGAAAACGTTGAATGCAGGTTTTTCCACTGAAAACTAATAGAATTTTCAAAAACGTAGATTAATTTGTGTAGTTTGTGTAAACAAAACGTAAAGCATTCCAGTTTAATAAGAGCTGATTAGACTGGATTATAAAGAGGAAAGTATGCAGAGTATATTTGGCTTTTTGGCCTAGAATATTTAATTCATTGGATCCCCGTTCCAATTAATCTTGTTCATTCTCTAATGGGATGAAAGGATTTATAATAAAACTGGGTAAACAAAGTTGACTAGGGTTCCTGTGAAAACAGAGTGCTTTCTTTCATTCTTTTTCGTTTACCTACTAATCATTCCATGTTACAAAAACTTACTCATGGACCTAATTAAAGTAGTGAACAAGTAATTCAGAGCCGGGGGAAATGAATTGTAAATTTGTAAACCGCGGGAAAAAAATACTAGTTTAATGTATGCACAGAGTAAAAATTCATGGAACACGAAAAATGCAAATACAAAATGCTCCAAGCCGTTTTCAGCCTATTTGGTCACTCTTTTATTCCCGTGAGTACTTTTTTCGAACATCAGAACAGCTATAGGTAATCGTGCATTAAATACTGGATCTAGTCACAATTTGATTTCACCTTGAATATACACTAGTGGGAATGAAAAGGTTAAAAAAACACAATATAATATATTAGATTCATAAACTGGCTTAAACTACCTGTCACAAAATATTTAATATTTTAGCTCGAATAAGTGTCTAAATCCATCGCTTCTGATGCCGAAAAAAAACGGGCTTTTTAAAAAATGAGGAAACAAAGCCTACAACTGCGTCAACTTGATATCAACTCAAACACGGCTTTACACAATGGCGGAAAGGAATAAAACATTTTTTAATACAATTGGATATAAAAAAACTTGAGATCGGATCAAAGAGTGTGAAATAGAAGAGAAAGAAAGTCCATAAATTACAGCAGCGTGTATGTATACTATAGGCATGCATGAAGGGAGATAAAGAAAAAACTGCAGACATTTTTTTACTATTTCAGATGTATTATACAGTTTTGGCAAGAACGGTCTATCATTTCTTATCATATGGATTATATCTGACAAGCGAAATGAATGAATGAATAGCTAGAGACTAGCCCATTTGTTACACAAATACAAAGCAACAGAAGGAATTGTTAGAATTGTGCACAAGTCATAAATCTTCCCAACTCTTTTACTTTCAACAAATCTGCAAAAAATGTACAACACACTTTGCGGGAAATCATCCTCACTCCATTCATGCCTTCCTCGTACTTTTAGTCTGCAACTGATTCCAAATGAAACAAATTGTTGAGCAAAAACAAAAGTTTTGCCCATTTTGCACTTTTCCAATCACACACTGTGCGCTATTCTATGGGGAAAAACTGAAGACAGTAAAAGGAAACTTTTAAGTTACAAAAACTTGGACAGTCTTTACATTTTTGGCTTGCTTTGCAATCTTTTCCCTAATTTATTGGAATTCAAAAGTCACTTCACATAGTTTAAAACTGTCATTTCATTTCATACATTTAGCCCATGCGGCTTATGTATAAAAGTTTATTCCCGCAAGAAACTCATGGCATTCAAAGCCTGCATGGTAGCGAACGAAAATGTCCTTCTATTGTGTTCCTCACATTCACACGAAATTCCCTAATTCATGGTTTACCCCATGAACTTGTCAAGTCATTGCCACTTTTACTCTGTTGCTGCCAAAAAAGGAACTTGCCCTCCGAATTTTGGTAATAATGTCCCAATTTATTGTTAAAATTCTTACTTGGTATTACACATTGTCGCAATGTCTGCACAAATTCTGAGATAATGGCTACACATGCTAGTTATAGTTAGTTAGTTTGCACCTCAAAATGTTAGGAACCAAGTTAGAGAAAATCCCTCCTGGGCAATATTATGTATAATTTATAATTTTTCTCCTTACTTGCTCCCTCGGGAGTGTTTTTTTTCGCCTTACGGTTCGCATACAATGATAGGAAAGTCAAGGAAAAGCCGTTGTTGAGACTTACATAAGACTGCAGTACACAGAATTTGGAAGCCAACATTTAGTTTTGCCATACCGAGGTCCTAATTTGTTTCTCTTATATCGTGCCTTCTCAGGAGGAGGAATTAATACAGAACATAAGAAAGAGGAAGACCGAAAGTTTCGCAGTGAACAGAGACAGCAGTTAGTTTCATGCATCAATCTTGCATGAATGAATTCATTCATGAATGGAGAGAATGGCTTCTTTTTTTTCTCCCCTCTTGAACAGAATTCAGCTGCGAATTTTGCCAACCACCAAACCCGAATCGCATTCTAGATTCCATTGCCTCCAGAAAGTTGCGCTTTTTCTGTACCCGTCATAAATATCTTGGGTAATTATTGTCCTAGTCTAAAGCTATGTTAGCGAATGCAAAAAGTAGATATTAATGGCAACATATAATGCCAGATGTGGAAGTAATGGGGAAGAATGATTGTACTTAACAAAAAATGCACGAGTTTGAGGGGAAGACAGAAATCGACCTTTACAAGCTCTATTTTATAGTTTCTATAGTATTCTTTAACGGAAATACGGTAGTAAAAAGCTGTGCGTTTAAAAAAGCCACATTCCTTACTTATTTTTTGTTTGGAATGATCATAAAAAATTGAAATGGCTTTTGGTATTACAAGTATCTGTGGGTATGAATGTCGCCAAACCATAGTACAAAACGCTAAAAACGATCCTTTAAAATTCTGCATTGGCGGAGAGCCAGCAAAAAGACTATAGCTAGAACAAAATAACACATACACGTACGTGTGATATTGACGCCAAATGATATCTACTTTTTAATTTTAAATGAACCGATGGTTCAATAAAGTTTAGAAGATAGAATTCACGAATGCGAAAAAAATAGTTTAACAAAGGCATAAAAACTTGTGCTATAACAAAGCCAGATATTAGAAAAAGCACTGGATTTTTTGAACTCATGTAATTTTTATATTGAATTTAAAAAAACGAACGTTGACTTACTGACTGGCTGAGCTTTTTTTTATTTAAGATTCACCGTCAAACATTCAATACAGATTATCCACACACGACGCACCATATTGGGAAAAATGTGCAAGTGGAATTTTTTATCCAAGTAAATTCGACTCAAATCCGTGCATGGGATGTAGATGTAACTAAAAAAAGAAGGATTTTGCATTCATGCAAAAGGAAGGAAGTAACTCGGTATTATTATTATGCAAATTATATGTGCAGTGAGTAGTAATTCTATGCATGGAAGAATGATGATGGATTTCAAATCCCGTCTCTCTATACACATACATATGCATGAAATATGATTTGACGATCGGTAGGTGCTGACAGCTTTTCTTCCATGGAGAACTGATTTATTTGGGATTTACTCACTCCACTCCATACATGTAATACAATCTGGAAAAAAATGCAGTTTGTGGGCTCAGGTCTGCCTATGGTTACCTTATCTTCCTTCATTATTAGAGGCTGATGGTAAATAAATTGGATATTTGGTTTTTTTCATAGCAATGGAAATCTAATATTAGCTAGTTATGCAATGCATTACTAAACTAATCAAAAATTTAATCTTGGATAAAAATTTCGATCTTGCGACTTACGTAACCACTTAGCCTGTTTGTCGCTCACTAAGTAGTTACAAAATTTATACATTATTAGTTCGTAGCTAAGGTATCTGAAAAACGGTATTTCTTAGGTAGTCAAATAGGATTTGTATGGTTGTTTGCATTACCGTAACAAACTCAGCATGAGAAATTCAGCTGACTGGACTTTGAGTGATAACTTTGGCATAACAAATTCATGAGGACCATACTATAAGTTATTCATCAATCTCATCATCGTAACTCATCCGTCAACGTAGGTAGATAACGCAGTGAGTTCCATTATTACAAAACAAACAACAGAAGCTTTTGGATCTCGGGAAATATCTTGTCAGCAAAAAGGATTTGAGTATAAACTTTTGGTGGAAACTGTCATATTGTCTAATCTTGACACTGACAAGCTCAAAGTGGAGCGCCCGAAGAGACAATAAGCTTTCTATTATGCAATTCACACTGTATGATAAATTTGTCTTCATTAAAATGGAATTAAATCATAAGGTTTCATCCAGCAAAATTAGGTAAATGCGTGAAACTGTTGTTTCTCATTCATTCATGCAGGCAGATAAGCTTGAGCTAAAAGAGTTGGGCTGAAAACCATTATGGCAATATTATATCACTGTACCAAAAGTCAGTTATGAAGTAGCAATTACATAAAATGTTATTTTGGTGCACCCTTGAATTCAATACCGAAGTCGAAACAAGATAGTAGTTTTATCAGAAACAATACATTCTTATGTAACAATCAATCCTGGATGGAGAAGCCGTTATATGCGTCAAACAAATATAGTAAACAAAGCCAGAAGTTTGCCCAAAACTTTGCAGTACAACTTATTTTAATTTCAATCCGTGGTGTTGTACATATTGTCAACTTTTTGAATACTGCGAAATGGCAACCAATATTTCTCATTCAGTATTTTTTGCATTACTACTGCTACTTCACTTTTCGGGTAGTAGTAATGCAATGAAATCAACTTCAATTTCAGCTGGAGAAAATGGAGTCAATTTTACCCTCAGTTTCGGCGGCGGTAAGTATAAACACAATCTTGTCAGTAGCACTACTTTTTGGTCCGTCATTCAATAAAGATGGGGAAAACACTAACTAACAAACTAACAGTGGATAGACTTTCGGGGCATTTGGGGGTGTCACTGCCTGGGGGAATGGGAGCACCCGTAGAATGTGATGATGCTGGCAGTTGTTTCGAATGGGGAGACTATGGGATCCTTCAGATTTCCAATTCCACGGAACATGATCATTGCATTCGAGTCGAGTGGCAATCTAATTTTGCGAGACGACTTGAAGATTGCTTCTACTTTGACGCCAGTACTCATTGGTAGGGAACGTACAAACATATTATTTAAACGAAAACGCGAAAGCTTTTTCCTATCTCCTTGTACTCAACACGAGACAACACTCCAACTATAGCTCACTTACGTCTTCCTTGTCATAATATTATTTTCTGTTCTGCTAGGTATGGAGGTGGAGAAACATTCAGACAATATTGGCCAATAGAGCAAGGCTCAAGACCTGAAGCGCCATTAATTACTGGAGATTCATTCCAATTCCCAGACACAGGATATGGCGGCATCACAGAGTACTACTGGTTGGTTTCCACTGGTGTAGCTGTAGTTGTTGACGAAAATATGCCCCTCTTTTTTAGTAAGCCTTGTTTTCATAACTAACTAACTAGATTAATTCACCGAATGGGTTGGCTTTTTCACGTTCTCTAACTAACTAACTTACAGGCATGAATACTGAAGCCCGTGAAAACCAAGTGTGCTTTATAGCTCGGGATGAGCATCCATTCCAACGAAGAGAAAGTCTCTCGCTCTCATATTCATTATGCGTTGCCAATGACATAAAAGAGGTGCATCAAAAGACGATGGTTCCCTTTTTTGACAAACCGACCGACATTCCTGACGAGCGGATGTTAATCCAACCGTTCTGGTCTACATGGGCACAATATAAGGAAGATGTAAGCATTCGTAGTAGATCATAATGTTGGAGCGGATAGTGAAATGAATACGTACGTTTTCAATCCCAGGTGAATCAAAGCATCGTGATAGAATATGCGGAGCGTATTTTGAGTGAAGGATTCGAGCTGACAAGTCATGTCGAGATTGATGATCATTGGGAAACATGCTATGGCGAAGCGGAATTCAATTTGGATAAATTTCCGGATCCTGCAAGTAACTCACTTCTAGTTTACCCTATTATGAATGTTGTAGGGTAGGGGTCTACTACAAAGTCACACTATAATTGAAACTATTTAGTTTAGTTAGTTAATTGGTTTTGCCATAGCCCTCCTCTAATCAAGCTAATTGGTCTCATCTTTTACTCAGGTATGGTCCAGCGGTTGAAATATATGGGCTTGAGAGTTACACTTTGGATTCATCCTTTCATCAATTATGGTAATCAGTTGGTGCACATTTAAAGCATAGCAACAATTAGGCTAAATAGATAAATTGAATAAATTATTGGAACATAAAATGTAAAGAAATAGTGTAGACTTTCTCGCCACAATTTTTTATGAAATTGAGGATAAAATTAGTTGCACTATTTTTTCTAGGTTGCGACTCGTTCGACACGGCATTCCGGAATCGATTTTTTGTTTCAGACGCGAAATTCAAAACGGGGATAACATGGTGGTGGCAAGGGATCAACTCGGGTACAATTGATTTCAGTTATCCACCAGCAGTCGCTTGGTGGTCAAACCGATTGCGTTCTTTGCAAACCCAGTATGGGATAGATTCCTTCAAGTTTGATGCTGGTGAAGCCATTTGGTTGCCACATAATGCACTCCTTGTTGGTGAGAGTGAGTTACAACCGAGCTCCTACTCTACCAAATACGTCCAGGCAGTGGCAACTTTTGGTAATTTAATTGAAGTTCGGGCAGCCAGAAGAAATCAGGTTCGCCTTTTTCTACGTTCACCATCCAATAAGTCCTTAGAGAGGCAACTTTTGTATACACTGTATCGATTATAAAAATGTTGCCCATCCTGTTTGTCCACATGAGAAAGGATAAAGAATAATATGCACTGTAGACTCTTAACCTATGTAAAAATTATAACAATGTGACTAGAACTGACTGACTGACTGAGTTTCATTTCCAGCCAAATAAATGCGGCTCAGTCAGCCAGCCAGACAATCAGTTTAGGACAACAATACCACATTGTATCTTTTTCTCTTCAATTTGAGTTAACTCAACCTATACCTCACCTACCTGAACTTTATATTGGCTGTAAGCTACTAAACGTTAGAATACAATGGCAAAATCTTAAATATGTCCATAGAATGAAAACATTTTCGTCCGAATGCTGGACAAAGACTCTGTATGGGGGTATGACAATGGTCTGAAAACTTTGATTCCAACTTTACTCCATTTCGGTATTCTGGGATATCCGTACACACTGCCGGATATGATTGGGGGAAATGCCTACAATGGTCAAATGCCGAGCAAAGAAATGTTCATCCGGTAATAAATACAAAATGATGATCGTACGTTAAAACTTGCCAAACTACCAAATTACTAACTTTTTCAAAACCTTTTCTATCTTTTAAGATGGATGCAAGCCAATGTATTCATGCCTGCTGTTCAGTTTAGTATTGTTCCTTGGCAATACGATGCAGAGGTAAAAAAATGTGCCTAACGCTTAACAAACCATTCATTTTAAAGAAACTTTAAATTTAATTCACTTTTTTGCCAATAAAATTAGACGGTACAAATCACAAAGGACGTTTTGGCACTTCGGGAACAATACAAAGAAGAAATCTTACGTGCTGCTAATCAATCAGTTATCGATGGTTCACCAATTAACACACCTTTATGGTGGACTGATCCTACCGATCCTGAAACGTTTACAATTGATTCTGGTAAAACTTGCTTTCTAAAAACTAGTGACAAAGACTGCGGTTTATAATTTAGTTTTCCTTGCAATGTATACCATCTTGTAGCTGTGGGAAAGAAACGGCTGAAAATCTATTGTACTCTTTCTTTCACAGAATATATGTTAGGAGAAAGGATCTTAGTGGCCCCAATCTTAGACGAAGGGGCCGTATCCAGGGATATTTACTTGCCTGCAGGTAATGTGTATACTTTAACGCAAACATAGATTGCTTTGAGCCTCACGTAACGAACTGTATGCAAAAGTGCATGTTTTTTCCAATCCATTTATCGTTCACAAGTTGAAATCGTTATATTTTGTGTAGGAACATGGGAATCTGGAATCGATGGCTCCATATTTGAAGGGCCCGTTTGGCTCCAAGATTATTCAGCTCCATTGAACATTGTTCCATTTTTCATTCGACAAGAAGTTAGCAATTGAAAATTAGGCCCTTAAATGTATTCTCTGTGGACATAATAAAAGTCGTGATTTATGAAAGCTTACATTACATACGTAGTTGTGATACCCTACTTGACTTTATGATTCCACTTACTTATTGCACTATTTGTAAACTAACTAACTACACTAGTAGCAAGATGATTCAAAAAGTTTTGAGAGCATCATTTCAAGATGGATGAATGGTAAGTTTTTTTCATCTACTCAGTCATGTATTTTCTCCATCCCGATCTTATTAAGATGATTAAAGTAGACCACAACTGTACTGTGTGTGGGACCATGTTGATCCAATGGATTAGAACGGCAGTTGTATACGGAAAGGCTGCTGGTGCTTGACAGGACAAGAGAGCTAGACAGAATTTATAAGTGAACATCTCCAATTCATGAGTTGAGTTCCCCTTTCTTTCTTTCCTAGGATGAAGTGAAGAGCTCTCCTGAGTATTTCTATTTTCAAACTCTCTTACCTTGTTCTCTTTCTCTACAACAACTCACATTCTGGATAGTAAGTCAGTCCAACTAGCCCTGTTTTCTTTGTCAATAGAAGAGTCGACTAAAATACCACAAGAATTGCTTCATTACAGCATTTCCTTATGAGATAGTTAGTCAGATCAGTATATTTGATTTTGAAAATTTCGAAAGGAAAAGTTTTTTACATTGTGTTGGATTTAAAAATCGGTGAAGAAAAGTAAAGTTTGAATATGGCTGGCAAATGTAAATGTAAACTGTAGTAAGTTTTTGCTCCTACTAACTATGGAGATAGAAAAAATATTTTAAATAGTTATTTGGTTAGTTAACTTGTATAAACAAATTAATAAGTAATGCCTAAGCGTAAACTTGCAGTTGTAAACTTGGTTCAATTTGTGGAGACAACTTGGTTATTTAGTGCACTTGGAATAAACTTTAAATACAGTAGCTTTAATACTTGATAATGAGATCAGAGGTTGGGAAAGTTTAAATTGGATTGAGAGGATTGGAAAAATTGAGAATAGTTTCTTCTGATAATAAGTTGTGTTCAACAAGCAGCACTTTAATTTACTTTGATGAATTTGTTCGCTTAAAAAGTTAAGTCAGGAAATGTAACTTTCTCAAGTTGACGTTCACTCTCATTTCTTTATCCCGTGTGTGCTGTGTTTTTGTCGTCAATTTTATGCTTATATTCAAGCGTTTGAAATTTCAAGTTAAAGCCTGTAAAGTTGTCATTTAAGTTTCATTAGTTGGACCTATAAAAGCATCTTGTTTATTTTGCGGACTTTTTATTGCTGAACAGTAACAATGGATCCCAAAATAAGTATGAATTTTGTATAAACGAAAAACGAAAGTAATCAAATCTTAGAGTACGGAAATAGTAGAGTGTAAAAAGTGAATAGGATCGCTATGTAACCTCCTTCGACAATCTTATCCATAATTAAGTTTCTTCTCCATTAATTTTAATGAAGTCATCAAGTCCTTTTATTTACTTGCTACAGCTTTTCAGGTCGTTTCCTTAGAATGATGTTATCTTCTGAAATATTAAATGTAGTCTTTTTCCTTGGCTTTGGTTACGTTTTGTGCAAAATATAAAAAGTAGACCACTTTGTTCCTATATTTTTGTATACCTTTTGAACTAGAAATTTATTTTTTAATCTTTTTCCTTAAAATATAAACTTTATGACATTGAGTAGTAGTTAAACGACAGAATTCGCAGAATTAAAAAACTCTAAAATAGATACCGAAAATCTAATAATGTCAGCTGCTGTGTGCAATGTGCTCAAAATATTCATTATGCATAGGTGGGATGAAAAACATTCAGTTGCTGCATTCTACTGTTGTAAAGCAAGCCGTAAATGAAATCGTATTTGTTAATGCATTCGATCCTGCGTCCAAGAAATTGTAACTAAAACCTACTATGTATGTAGGAGCTGCCGAGAAAAAAATGTTTCTCGTGCGACTGTTAGAAAGCAAACGTCTTCATTTTCCTCCAGTGTAATAGTTTTGATCATTAAAGTTAAGATTACAAGCCAGCTCGTTGCTCGTTATATATACTGTGTGCACTCACTCATGAGACAAAATAACAAAACAAAATATGGGACGAAATCAAGAACTAACTACAGAAGACATAGATTGCTAACACAAAAAAGGAAAATGATGTTCTTAGATCAAATAGAACCGCAGAAAAGTCTCCTTGTAACCACAGAACATTTAATTTTGTTAAATCTTTTGAAACCAAATAGTCGGAAACTTAAGTAAATAGCTAGGGAATCTAGATTTCGCATTCTAAATATCCATACTGTATAATATTGGCTACAATCGCAGTCAGTCAGTGAGCAATAATAACAAACATCAGGAACAGTGTATTATGGTCATAAAACCCAAATGTGCACAGAGATTGTGTTATTGCTACGTATATTAAAATGCATTGAGCAAAGAATATTCTACTTTTGTGGTTACCCGGTTGTATTATATTTTACGAGATTGTGGGCTGGTCTTGATTAGCTTTACCAATTTTTTTTAACCAAAAATGTATTATTATTTTTTCTACGGTGAAAAATGATTCAATTAAGCCACATTTTATGAACTTGGCATTCGGAAATTTGAAAAAGGACAGAAAACATTTTTATCTTTTATCATTTGTGATTCATTCACACCCTAATGAGTTTCTAGACACACTTTTCTACATTTGAGGAAATGAAACTTGCCCAACTATTAACTACTATGCTCAAAGATTCGAACATAATTTCCGCAAAACTACGCATACAATAAGCACAGTCTAGTATATTTAATAAGACAAAGGGTTTGTGACGGTTGAGGAACTAAATAATGTGAATACACTCCCTTTGTAACTTAATAGGGCGTTGTTTCACAAGTTCGCAGATGTTAAGAGGAAATTTTCCTTAATCAACTTAAGTGGCGCTCAAGAGTCTACATAATGAGTCCGCTTGGGTCTCCCAAATTTCATATGGTTGAGAAAGATGTTTAGAAAAACAATCATGCTCTGTTCACTCAGTCAGTTAGTTAGTTAGTTAGAAAGTCAGTAAAAACTACAAACTAGAACCCTGTTAAAAGTTAGTTAAAGTCATTTCCCACGAGCACACTCACAATTTGAGAAAGTTCAATTTTGACTGACATCAGTTTTTCCAAACATGCTCGTCAAACGAATACTTTCTTTACTGTCTTGTACATCAGCTATAGCAGAATTCCCTTTTTACCACCTTAATTTGATTAGCTCAAAATTGGGAAAGCACGGGCACGGAGTTGAGCACAAAAAAACCTTCAGTAACTTTGTTCCTTTGTTTTTCTTGGGTATTTGAAACAGTAACTTTCAAAACATCTAATTTTTCCAAAATCGAGTCGGAGCTATAAACTATTCATAATAAAACAGTGCATTGCATATTTTCATTTTAAGTAGATGCACACAATTGGTTAGTTTTTATCGTTTTATTTGCGAAAAGCGGTGACTTAATCACTCTTTTCCCTACGTGACGAAAAACTCAGTTAGAATGCATTTCACAAAGCGCGAGTCCCCACCCCAACCAAAAGAAATTTTCATCATTATAACTTTTTATGGGAAAAACAATGAGGGATCTGAAGGCTCGACAGCATGCATTATTAGATCTTTGCTATGAGAATATTATAGTACTCACCCAAAAGAGATAAATGATCCGAAAATGAGCTTTTGGCAACCATTCAAAGCAAGATAACGTAGTTAGTTTGCACCACACGAGGAATAACACAATTGTATACGTAAATGTCCTCCCAATAGTATAGCTCTAACGCATAAAACCGAACGAGTATCTGCATCATGGATCCTACGCATTTCGGATGGCAAGGGACCAAAACGATTTCAATCAATAAATTGCCCCTGAACCTTCCTAATGGCTTTTTAACGCTCACTAGCATGGAACATTATGCAATTTCGTACACGAGCCAGTGTTACATTACATTTGTCGTAACTTTCCCTTCTGAAGATGCAAAAATCACACGTACGTGCACCTAATGTAAATTCCAATTTCAGTCAATACTATTGCAATTTCCATGTAAATCCAATTGATCCAGCTTTATCTTAGGTACGCTTTTCGTTCCAAACCTGAGATTCCTATTTCAATTTTTAAGCTAAAGCGAATGCAAACATTCTTAAGCTTTTATTCTGAAAAGAAACCAAAAGGGGGAAAAAGGTTGATTCAATATTCTCATTACTGTTCCAAACAGATGACATCCCCAAAAAATGGCTCTGTACTACTTACTCCCAATTCTTTTTTTTTTTGCTGTTCATAATAACATAATGTCCGACGTTTTTATGTAGACCTTGTGAAACTTTTTGTTTGCATTGGAGTACACAAAACGGGGATTTCGAAGGACCCATAACGAACTAACAGCTTTTTGTGCCAACATTTATAGAGTGAACCTAGATGATCTATGGAACACATTTCTTTTCTTAAAGAGCTAGGGTTGCGAATCACTTAAAACTTTCCCATTTTTTTATGCGACGTACATAACACAAAAAGTGCTTGCTCTTTCGGCCTACTGATGAGCATCTTCATCCATTACTTTGTAACTTTGTACATGTAAAGTTATGCTTCCTTCATGCATCCATGTATAGATGTATGGCATTGATGTATTCATCCATCAACTCTGTGTGTGTGTTACTATTTTTTTGCTTTTACTCTTTATCTTGTCTTGTACGCACGAGAATTCGACGGCCCAAATATTTCAATCTTGACTTTGGAACCGCTCGGAAAAAGCGTGTACTATATAAACTAGTTTGCTTAGTGAGTCTTCTTTGCAGAGACATTTAATATTGAACATACTCGGTTTTTTAGTTAAAAATATATGGGGTGGTTCGTTAGCTGACTTACAGAAATAAAAATAAGTTTAACAAGATGGGAAAAGGAAACAATGTTTTCGTTAACGACAATTGACGGCGAGCGGCGCCTTTTATTGATATGGTGTTGTAAAAGATGCAAATGATATTTTGTATGAGGAGGACGCTCTATTACTTTTTGTATGAATAATTTATCAAATTGCTCCGTACTCATTACCAAAAACCTATACGGTAAACGGATTCAATTGCAACGGTATTCAACTCACTATAGCGCGCTACTGTTTGCTAGTTCTGTGATGCACGCTTAATTTCCCCATGAGCTGTGGTAAATATTTATGCGCTGCGCTGTATGGTCAAGCGCTGCCGCTTGCAGTAAACATGGTTTTTGGGGCTGCGGAGAAGTAGTTTGTTGTTAATCTGGGCATGTGACACAAATATCAAGGTATTTCAATAACAGCCATACCGCGAACCGATGATGCATGTAGCTATAGCTGGGCCCACTGGCCTTTATCCAGGACTCACCCTTGCGAGTAAAAATTCTAAACAGAAAAATTGTCTAAGTTGCACAATAGTTCTTGTTCAGACATGAATGGGCGTTCAAAGCTTTTAGGATTCCTTCTCCCTATGGCAGCTACCTGACTAAAAAGATTTTGATGCATATAGCAACCCAGATTGTAACTGGCTGTCTAAGGTGAACCATTTGGCCAAGCACGAAATTTCTTCAAAATTCTTCTTGTAGTTTACGAGACATTTTGGGGACAGACATTCCAGACAGTCCACCTGACAGGCAGACAGGCTGACCAACACAGCAACGCCAATTGCACTATTATAAAGCAGCTTCGCTTCGCTCACGCTAATCAACCCAGTCAACAAATAGATCGACTAGATTCTACGAACAAACTGTGAGAAAAATAAACCACACTGCCGAGAAACTGAAATAGGGATGACATTTCGACATGCTATTCTCTTCATAGCTTCACTGGGAAATAACTTCGGTCTTTTATATGAGACTTTGGTAAGTAATGTGCAGGCATAAATTAAAGGCACCATTACATAGGTCGTATTTTTCATTTGGATCCAGAGTACGGTTACAGAAACAGTCAAAATTTCAAACCTACATTTTATCCTTGCTGTAAATATAAACTGCAAAGCTGTTATTTTATATCTCCGATTTGTCAATACAATTTAGATTTTGAAAATTAATTTCTCCCATCCAGATTCTGAAATTATAAGTGTATTTTTCAATACGACCTTTGCCTATATCTGGAGTGGGAGCTGGACTAGCTTGTGGTTGGTTGGTTTGTCTCCAGTTCCATTAGATAACAAAGGAGATGAAGGGAAGTGAACTAACTACAAGACTGAAATGAAGAAAAGAGTGGCACAGAAAAGGGCGAGTTAAAGGAAGAAAGGAGATTAGCTGAAGCTATATAGAAGTGAAAAAGCCTTTTTGCCTTTTACAGAAGAATGCTTTTACTTGAGTCTTCTGACGGTGGATTGAAACTGTATTGTTCATTGCTGTAAAGCTGTGTATGCTTTTGGATGGATTGTGGCAAGAATGACTGGAATCCACTTCCAAGTCCAAACAGTGGGTATTTGTCTATATAAGCCAATTATTTTTACAAAGGTGAAAATTTTTCAGGCGATTATAGTAAATTACTGAATCTTCTATAGCTCTAGGTTTCTCTCTCATTCAACATTATTAAAGATTGATAATGATAGTATTTAAAAAAAAAATTAAATTGTGAATGGAATGTTTTCTCTCCATGCGGTTGGAACGAAATAAGTTAGTAACTATTACTATGCGACCGAAATTATATTACATATGTATACGCTTTACTTAAATTTTTCAAACACAGTTCAAGTAGCTATAGATTGTTGATTGTGCTTGTGCACGAAACTTGAAATCTTGAAAGACTGTGATCAAAGTTAGTAAATCCTCAGGAGTTTCACCCTTTGTTCCAATCTGTATGCATGGATGAAGTATGGTTGAGTGGAAAAGAAGCGAGCTTAATGAGCTTTTTAGATTTCAAGGGAATATATGAAAAGCCAGTTGATAATTTAAATCACAGGAGGGACGTATGATATAGTTTGTTTTTATCTTTCAGACTCTTCAAGTATAACTGCGCTACTTCCTTGGATTTTTCCTAAAGCTGTAGGAGTAGGACTTTAATTTTGTGGCATTGCCGAATGAATTTTCCATGGTTCTGTCAGACGGATGCTGAAAAAACTGTGAAAATTTTAACAACTATAATAAATATTTTATGCACATCCATTTGTGAATTCAGGAATTCCTCAAACATTAAGAATCTTCTAGATGGAGTAGTACATTCTGCCATGCACTAAAAAATAACTACTAAATGCAAAAAAGCATCGCTTTTCAAACCAACTTTCATGCGCTAAAATATCAAAATCTTTCTAAAAAATAAACAGTAAGTCAGTAGAGTGGATAGTCACATAAAGTTGAGAATGCTAACAAAAACTATAGAGCGTGTGATTCGTTTATCAATCAGAGATAAAAGAAGCTTAGTGCCTTCGGTAAATATTGGTTTTCTATCTTGGGAAAATATTTATTTTGATGAGGGGTAAACACTATAACTATGTATACTTATCATACCAGTCAATAGTGTTTCCTATTAATAATATTTTTGCGCACATTTGGTTTCTATTGTTGGTAACTAGCTAACGAACGAAATGTGTAACGCATATAGAGCTTGGAAAGGCGATATTGATAATATAATGCTCAAATTTCTATTCATACGATGCAAGCAGTAAAACATTATGCTGTAAAACAAGGGTTTTTTCTCGCACAATAGGATGTGTATAATATTCGAGAATGGAACTCATCTGTAAAACGTCATGTCCAATCAGTTCCTTTAAGTCGGGTACATAAATCCAGTGTGATGGGTGCAATTCTTACTACTCCAAAGTGTCTACAGCGTTTCCAGTCAATCCTCGGTCCATCCAACTGAAACTGAGACTTGTAGTAAGTGTTTTCATTTTGTGTATTGAAAAGACGAATTTTTATAGAATAAATGACAAGGAAGTGACGGACTGACGCAATCTCTCATGATGAAAATGAATATAAGTTGACAGGCTGAGTGAGACTCTAGTCCTAGTCCGTCTCATCTCATCCGTTATGGTATCAATTTGCTTTAGAAAATAAAAAAGTAGGTCTGAAAATCCGAAAGGATTGTGACATAGTATTATTAGCTTTTCGTCCACATAAAAATGAACGGAATTTTTCATAGTATATGTACTTTTTTATTGTTTTTTAGTTGCAAGGGCAGACCCCTGGGTAATAAGATTGCAAGGCTTTGATGGCACGATAAATTTTATGCTACTATTACACCGTACTTTTACTTGATAAGTATACATTCATGTTTACTAACTGTTAAAAAACTGAAATTGGGAAAAACATTTGGTAGGATAGTATAGCAAGCACTCTAGCAGTATATCCAAACTACCCGCAATAAAAACGGGCGTAAAGCGCATTACCTGAGCTATTTAAAAGCTTGGCTGTACTTCTCATGAAAATCACTTAACTTACTTTCAGTCAGATAGTAAGTAAATGTATTGGGATGAGTACAAAACTAAAATTTACGATAAAAATCTTTATTTTTTTGCTCCCATTTATCTTTAGCTATAATCTGCTGAAATAATGTTAAATTCTTTTGGGCCTTTAAGAGAAAATTTTATGTGTTCACCTGGTATTAAAAAGATCTGTAAGTTGTTAGCTCCCACACCTACATAATAAAATGCGAGCATAAAAAATAGCTGTAAAACCAAAAAAAATTGTCCAAATATAAAAAGGTAATCCGTCCGCCCGGAGTTTTACTATTCAGCCAGCCTACTTCAATATTTGGCATGGACGGAGCAAAATTTTGTATTAAATTGGCACTACAAACAAACTAACTAGACAATAAAATAAATATAATATATCTCAATGTGTACGTCATACAAAATTTCACCGTCATTTAAATAAAATAAATGGTCCATGTTGACTGACAAGCACTTATTAACTGACAGGCTCATTTGATTTCGATATGCGTTCAGAAAACAGTCCACATTTTCCTTTCCTATCCCACTTGCTATGTAAATATAAGTCAAATTTGGACTCGCGAGACAGCATACGCTACTTTCACTTGAGCTGTCAAGTCTGTAAAAATGCTTTTCATGCAAATATTTATTCTATTTTCTATCCACTATATACTGCACCATCATATCGCAGTGAGTTCTCTAGTTTTCTCAACCCATTTTTAATCCTCCAGCCAGTGATTTTTATTCATACCTTGTAAATAACTAAAACGTAATATGAGGTGTACAGGAAATTTTCTCAGGCTCCTGATATTGCCTGACGCAGGAAGTTACAAAAAATGAGGTTACGTTTTCACTGCATTTGTGAAAGCAAGTTGCTCAAGGTCTGAGAATGTGCAAACTTGTCTAGCTGAACATAACAAACAAGGTGTAGAGCTCTTTGTAACATGATAATGTTGCTAGCCAACGTGTTAAAAATGATAAGGCAAAATCCGGAGCCTATCAGAATGGTGCGGCCATTATGGTGCGGCCATGATGGTGCGGCCACTATGGTGTGTACAATTCGGTGTGGGGATTCTATGGTGCTGGTTTTTTATGGC
>Ga0210040_10001667_pt1 | contig 32982 bp, 38 predicted proteins | sample CryGeyCG12114_NA_FD_185462 | JGI IMG/M metagenome (GOLD analysis project Ga0210040, IMG submission 185462) | Groundwater microbial communities from aquifer - Crystal Geyser CG19_WC_8/21/14_NA (SPAdes) (version 2) | ecosystem: Environmental > Aquatic > Deep subsurface > Groundwater | place: USA...
GTGGGGCGTCTCCGCCGCCGCTCCGGTGGCCGTGGCCGCCGCTCCGGGCGCGGGCTCACAGGGGACCTGATCGTGCTGGACGAGCTCCGCGAGCACCAGAGCTGGGACGCGTGGGCCGCGATCACGGGCACCACGTCGGCCCGCCCGAACGCCCAAATCTGGGCGCTGTCCAACGCGGGCGACGCCACCAGCGTCGTGCTCCGCTTCCTGCGGAAGAAGGCACACGCAGCCTTGGGCGACCCGGACGGCATCAACGCCGCCGAGGACCCGAGCCTGCTGCTGCAGGAGGCGAACGAGGCGCAGGGGCTGGACGGCGAGCAGCTCCGCGTGGAGGACATCCCCGACGACACGCTCGGCATTTTCGAGTGGTCCGCCGCGCCGGGCCGGGCCATCCTGGACCGCGCCGGCTGGTGCGAGGCGAACCCGAGCCTGGGCCGGGGGCGCGTCACCGAGCGCACGCTGCTCAGCGCCGCGCAGGAGCCCGAGTGGGTCTTTCGCACCGAGTACTTGTGCCAGTGGACCGACGGCACCCTGGACGGCCCGTTCCCCGCGGGCGCGTGGGACGACTGCCGCGACACGGACAGCCGGCTCGCGCCCGGCGCGGCCATGGTGCTCGGGCTGGACGTGTCGTGGGACCGCTCGGCCACCAGCATCACCATGGCCGGCCCGCGCGCGGACGGTCTGCTGCACGTGGAGGTGCTCGCCAGCTCGGCGGGCACGGAGTGGGCGATTCCGTGGTTGCAGGCACCCGACCGGCACCCCAGCATCCGCAACCGCTCGGTGGGCGTCGTCGTGCAGGCCAGCGGTGCGCCGGCTGCCAGCATGATTGAGGCGCTAGAGGCTGCGGGCTTCCGGGTGATCGAGTGGAAGGGCACGGACGTGCCCGCCGCGTCGGGCGACTTCTACGACCGCGTGCGGAGCGCCACCCTCCGCCACCGGGGGCAGCCGATCCTGGACGTGGCGGCTGCCGTGGCCGTGGCGAAGCCGTCCGGCGACGGCTTCATGTGGAACCGGCGAGCGTCCCCCGTGGACATCTCACCGCTGGTCGGCTGCACGGGCGCCGCCTGGTACGCCTCAGCCGAAGTAGCAGCCGCGTACGACGTCTTGGACTCGGTGCTCTGACAACGTGCCGATAGTTGCATATGCCGACCGTGGCATGCCATAGTGGGCACACCAATAAGCCAAGGGCACCGAACCCGTAGCTGCGAAACTCGGTCGGTGCCCCTGAACGTCAGGAGTCTCTCATGGTTGCTGTCACGTCTGCGTCCGCGCAGGTGCAAATCTCCCGGATCGACACGTCGCACATGCTCGTGCCGATCGTGGGCACGTCGCCACTGATCATCCACAAGTTCAGCGAGAAGGCGAAGCGTCAGATGCTTGACGCCCAGCAGGGCCGGAAGAGCCCGAAGCAGGCGCGGGACCCGGAAGCCGACTACCAGGCCGCGTTCTACCGGACGAAGGAGGGCTACGGCTTCCCGGCCGTCGGGTTCAAGGCGTGCACGATCGGCGCGGCCCGCTTCTACGGCAAGGACGTGCGGATGACGGACCTGCGCCAGTTCCTGTTCTTCAAGGGCCAGGTGTCCGAGAACGACCCCCAGGCCCTCGTGGAGATCGTCGGGGAGCCGCGGATGCGGGAGGACGTGGTGCGGCTCGGGATGTCCGGCACCGACCTCCGCTACCGCCCGGAGTTCCCCGAGTGGAGCGCCGTGCTGGAGGTCATCTTCATCAAGAGCTCGCTCACGCAGGAGTCGGTGCTGTCGCTCATTGACGCCGGCGGGATGGGCGTGGGTGTGGGCGAATGGCGCCCGGAGAAGAAGGGTGACTTTGGCACCTTCCAGGTTGACCCCAGCAGGGACATCATCGTCACCTAGCGGGGAAGGGCTCGGCAGGTTAGGCGAGGCGTGGTCTGGCGAGGTAGTGCGTGGTCTGGCAGGTGTGGCGAGGTCCGGAGTGGTGGGGTGCGGTCGGGCATGGCGGGGGTCTGGCAGGTACGGCAAGGCAAGGTCCGGCAGGGCAGGTGTGGGAGGGTGCGGCTCGGTTGGGCAGGGTACGTCCGGGTCCGGTACGGCAGGCGTGGTTCGGTTCGGACGGGTTGGGTTGGGCAGGGTCAGGTGTGGCACGGCAGGCATGGCGGGCTAGGGCGGGGCTCGGTCCGGTCCGGTTGGGCAGGCAGGGTGCGTTAAGGAAGGGCTCGGCCGGTTTCGGCGTGGCAGGTGAGGCACGGCCGGGTCTGGCGGGGCATGGAGCGGTACGGCAGGCAGGGCTAGGTAAGGCGCCGCATGGTGTGGATTGGTGTGGCAGGCAGGGTAAGTCCGGATCAGGCAGGTAAGGGAACTACAGCCAGGAGGAACGATGGATTTACGGTCAGAGCTGCAGACGATCTATCAGCAGCACGAGCGATTGACGCCAGAGCTGGTGGTGCAGGTGGCCGCGCCCCCGGACCACCCGCTGCACGAGCGTTTCGAGTGGGACGACAGCAAGGCGGGTGCGGCCTACCGAGAGTCGCAAGCTGCCGACCTCATCCGGTCGGTGCGGGTGGTGTACGCGCACGGCTCGGACGGTGAGGCGAAGAGTGCCCGCGCGTTCGTGGCACCGCGTGCGCCGGGCCGCCCGCACGAGTACGTGCCCACAGAAGAGGCGCTGACCGACGAGTTCACGCGCGCGATTGTGCTGCGCGAGTTCCAGCGAGCCATCGCCGGGCTGCGTCGCCAGTACGGGCACCTGCAGGAGTACAGCGCGCTGCTGGACGCGGAGGTACAGCAGCAAAGCGCCTAACATGGCGTCAGTGGCGAATGTGGCCTGAGCTCGGCTCGCCCCGCCCCCGGCTAGCAGGGAAGTGCCGAGCGCCTGATGAGCACGCACCGCGGAGGTGGTGGCCTAACATAAGGGCCACCACCTCCGTTCGTCGTTGGAAGAGGCAGTCGTGTCTGACCGTCGGGTCGTGATCGTTGCTCCCACCGTGGCTGAGGCTGACGGCGAGGCGGCGGAGCTCGGCATCCCTCGGCGGCAGTACAGCGTGGCCACCCACCCGAACGCGCTGCGCGGGGTGGTACTGACCGAGGCCGACGTGGTGCGGGTCCGCGAGAGCGGCTGGACCGACGATTTGCGGGACAGCCTGGACACCTCGCTGCGCGGCGGCACGCTGTGACGACGTGGGTGCGGGACGGCAGGCTGCTGCAGGTGGTGGAGGACTCGCCGGGCGTGGTGCACGTCACCACCGAGGCGATCCACCAGCTGCTGCGGCTCGCCGGCTTCGCTGAGGTGCCCGAGCCGATCAAGGGAGTAGCCGTGCAGGGAACCACCGACGTGCTGCGCGACGAGCACGGCCGCTGCCAGGAGTGCGGGACCTCGCCCGCGCAGAACCACCGCACCGACTGCCCTCACGCCGCCGCGGGTGACGGCGTGCTGCGCCGCGATGTTCCGCAGCCTGGGGCGTCGTACGAGCTACGGCCAGGGCCAACTGGGACCGAGCGCCGGTAATGGGCTGGTTCCGTGAGGCGCTGGGGCTGCCCAGCCGCGAAGAGGCGCGGACGATCACCTCGGGCGACCTGTGGGGCGACTCCATCCCGTTCAACTACATGCCGAGCGACACCGCGCCGCCCATCTCGCCGGGCAAGGCGCTGACGCTCGGCCCGGTCTACTCGGCGGTGCGGCTGCTCGCGGACAACATCGCCACCCTGCCGCTGTCGTCGTACCGCAAGGCCGGCGACGAGCGGGTGCCAACCTCGCGGCTGCCCGCCCTGTTCGACAGCATGCGCGAGTCGGGGCTGCTCGTGCCGTGGCTGTACGGCTGCATCAGCTCGCTGGCGCTGCGCGGGAACGCGTACGGACTGATCGTGGACCGCGACGGCTGGGGGTACCCCACCATCGTGTCGTGGCTGGACCCCTCGCAGGTGGCGCCCGACGACCGACCCAACAAGCGAGGCGGGTGGCTCGTCCGCGGCCGGGAGGTGCCGCGCGAGGACATCGTGCACATCACGCGCTTCTCGCAGCCTGGGCAGCGCGTCGGGCTCAGCCCCATCGGCGCGTTCGCGCAGTCCATGGGTGTGGCGTTGTCCGCGAAGGACTACACCCGCGGATGGTTCGATAACGGCGGCTTCCCTCCCGGCTCGTTCAAGAACACCGCCAAGATCGTGACCAACGCTGAGGCCGAGGTCATCAGCACCCGGCTCACGAACGCGATCCGGGGCCGGCGTCCACTCGTCTACGGCAGCGACTGGGACTACACCGCCATCTCGGTGCCCGCCGAAGAGGCGCAGTTCCTGAGCACGATGAAGTTCACCGCCAACGACATCGCGGCCATCTACGGGATCATGCAGCCCGAGTGGATCGGCGGCGAGTCGGGCAGCTCGAACACGTACGCGAACGTGGAGCAGACGCAGATCAACTTCGTGACGTTCACCCTGAGGCCGTGGCTGGTGATCTTGGAGCACGCGTTCACCGCGCTCATCCCCGCCGGCCAGTACGTACGCTTCAACTCGGACGCGCTCGTGCGAGCCGACCTCATGACGCGCTGGTCCGTGAACCAGATCAGGGTCACCATGGGCGCGGCCAGCATTGACGAGATCCGGGCACAGGAGGACGAGCCGCCCCTGCCGAACGGGCAGGGGAAGAAGTACGCGGTGGCCAGCGCGGCACCGACTGCACCACCAGCAGGAGCACCGCCACCAGCCAGTGACGTACCGAAGACCCCCCAGCGGGACCAACCACCTGGCGAAGTGACGCCGATACGGAGGACAGCATGACCGACAGCACCGAGCGGCGCTTCACCCCGAGCCAGGTGGAGGTGCGGGCGGCCGACGCCGAGAAGCGCGCCATCGGCGGGTACGCGGCGAAGTTCAACAAGCCGAGCCAGAACCTCGGCGGCTTCGTGGAGTTCATCGACCCGAAGGCGTTCAACCGGTCCAAGGGCGACGGCTGGCCCGACGTGATGGCCCGCTACAACCACGACGACATGTGGCTGCTCGGCACCACGTCGGCGCGGACGCTGCGCCTGGACACCGACGACGTGGGGCTGACGTACACCGTGGACACCCCGCGCAGCCGGGCCGACGTGTACGAGCTCGTGCAGCGCGGCGACGTGACGAAGAGCTCGTTCGCGTTCCGGGTCATCGGCGCCGACGGCGAAGAGTGGGGGCTGAGCGAGCAGAACTTCCCGCAGCGCACCCTGCTGTCCGTGCAGCTGGTAGACGTGGCTCCGGTGAACACGCCGGCGTACAAGGACACCACCACCGCCATCCGGTCGCTGGCCGAGCGCATGCACGCGCCCGAGGACGAGGTGCGGGCGATGAGCGAGGCGGGCGACCTGTCCCGCTTCTTCCTGCGCACGGACGCCGACGGTGCCGGCGCTCCGCAGTACCGGAAGAAGACCTTCGGCCCGTCTGCGCTCATGGAGCTGCAGAAGAAGCTGAAGGACCCGCGCGCGTAGGTCCCCAGAGCGCCAGCACCCCCGGTCCGAGCAAGGGCCGGGGGTCGCTGTCGTTCGGTCCAATTCGTCTGCCCCCAACTCAACAACCGTGCCGACATCGGCAGAAGGGGGGCGTGCTCTACGATTGCCACGACGGTGCGCGAGGACAAGGGCGTCCCTCCGCACCGAGGATCCACCGGCTCAGGCGACACCTGCCCGGCTTCCTCCCCCCGCAAGTCCACAGCCAGGACTGCAGGCTCGGGCGCAACCCGCTCTGCGACACATCATCCCGTTTCTCAGGAGAGGTGGCGCGCGCATGAGCGACGTCGTGAAGAGGCTGCGCGAGCGGCGCAGTGCAGTGGTGGAGCAGGCCCGTTCGCTGGCCGAGGTGGCTGCGGAGCAGAACCGGAACTTCACCGGCGAGGAAGAGGGCACCTGGCAGTCCCTCAACTCGGAGATCGACGCGCTGGACAAGCGGATCGGCGCGATGCTGGACGGCGAGGCTCGCGCCAAGAAGACCGAGGACGCCATGCGCGACCTGGAGGGGCGCGGGCGCGTGGACGGCCGCACCGACGCCGACGAGCGCGGCTCGGGCTCGGGCGACGCCGAGACGCGAGGCGACCTCAGCGACTACGAGGTGCAGCTCCGCGGCATGCTGACCGGCGCGCCGGGTGCCCCGCGGGCCATCGACGTGAAGCCGAAGGGCAAGGTGGACTTCCGCACCCTGTCCAAGCTGACGCCGCCGGCGGGCGGGAACACGATCCCGACCACGTTCTACGACCAGCTGATCCAGCACATGATCGAGACGAGCTCGATCCTGCAGGCCGGCGTGCGGGTCCTGAACACCACGGGCGGCGAGACCATCCAGATCCCGAAGACGACCACGCACAGCACGGCGGGGCTGGTGGCCGAGGCCGCCGCCATCGGCGTGTCGGACCCCGCGTTCGCGCAGGCGTCCCTGAGCGCCTACAAGTACGGCGTGATGGTGCAGGTGTCCCGCGAGCTGGTGGACGACTCGGCGGTGGACCTCATGGGGTACCTGGCCGAGGAGACGGGCCGTGCCCTGGGCAACGCTTTCGGCGCGCACCTCGTCGTCGGCACCGGCAGCTCGCAGCCGCGGGGCATCACGCTGGACTCCACCCTGGGCAAGACCACCGCCACGGGTGTCGCCGGCGTCCCCTCGGGTGACGACCTGATCGACCTGTTCTACAGCCTCATCGCGCCGTACCGGAACGCTCCGAACGCCGCGTGGCTCATGAAGGACACCTCGGTGGGCGCGCTCCGCAAGGTGAAGGACACCACCGGCCAGTACATCTGGCAGCAGGGGCTCGTCGCCGGCGCGCCGGACATGATCCTCGGCAAGCCGGTGCTGACCGACCCGTTCATGCCCGCCACGGGCGTGGGCGCCAAGTCGGTGCTGTTCGGGGACTTCTCCCGGTACTTCGTCCGGCTCGCCGGCGGGATCCGCTTCGAGCGCTCCGACGAGTACGCCTTCAACACGGACCTGGTGACCTTCCGGGCGCTGCTCCGCGGGGACGGCGCGCTCATCGACACGAGCGGAGCTGTCAAGCACATCCAGGGCAACGCGACCTGAGGCATGGTCACCTGCGCCTGCCGCGCCGGTGCCGTAGTGTCGTTGACATGGTGGGCATCGGAGGACGGCAGGCGCAGGTGGGGCTCGCTCCCCGCACCTGTGAGGTGTGCGGGAGCGAGTACCAGCCCTACAGGGCGAACCAGAGGACGTGCAGCGCGAAGTGCAGGGAGGGGAGGACCGATGCTCGCAACAAGCAGGTGCAGTACCGGCAGCGCCCTGACGTGCGCGAGCGCAAGAACGCCGCGCGACGGATCGCCAACAACCCCAATCGGGTGGCTATCAACCGTAGGCGGGCGCTGCAGCGATACGGGCTCACGACGGAGCAGCACGACGAGATGCTGGCCGCTCAAAACGGCCGCTGCGCCGTCTGCGGCGCCCTGCCCGACCCCGAGGGGAAGGGCCCAGCATCTCGGCTGCACGTGGATCACGACCACACGACGGGCGTGCACCGCGAGCTGCTGTGCTGCAACTGCAACCAGGGCATCGGGCACTTCGGTGACGATCCCGACCGGATGCGCGCCGCAGCGGCGTACATCGAACGCCACCGGAAGGACTGACCCATGGCGCTGACCTGGGACGAGGACAAGAGCGCGTGGGCCAACGGCCCCGCGATCGCTGACGTGCCGGCTGCTGCAGCCGACCCGCCGACGAAGGCCGAGTACGACCTGCTGCGGGCCCGCTTCAACGCGCTGCTGCAGATCGCCAGGGACGCCGGGCTCGTCTCCACGGACTAGTCGGGCACCCCGCACCACCCACCGCGAGAAGAACAGGAACAGGCAGATGACGAACGTGAAGGTACTGCTCACCGGCGACATCACCGGCGCCCGCGACGGCGCGGCGTGGCCGCCCGCCGGCAGCGTGATGGAGCTGCCCGAGGACGAGGCGCAGTCGCTCGTCCACAGCGGCATGGCGAAGTCCGTGGACGGGTCGGAGAAGACCGCCGAGCTCGCGGCCGCCGCGGCGACCGTGCTGGACGAGGTGACGAGCGCGCAGGTGCGCAACGCCACCACCACCCGTGAGCGTCAGTCGGTCAGCAAGCGGGCGCACGAGCCGTTCAACCTGGGGGTGGCCGCCGACCTGCAGCCCGCCGAGGACGACAACGGCCCGCGCAAGGCCGAGGTGAACGGTGCGGAGTCCGCGAAGGTGGAGGACCCGAGCACCCCCACCCAGTCCGAGGACGGTCCCACCGGCGAGACGAAGCCGCCCACCGGCGGCGAGCAGGACGCCGTGGAGGTCAAGGTGGAGGCGAAGGCCACCCGGCCGCCCAAGGGCGAGAAGTAGCACCAGCAGCGGCCGGCGGGGTAGGTGCGGCGTGATCGAGGCGACCTACCCCGACGTGCGCGAGGCGCGCGAGGCGGCCACCGCCGCCATCCTGGTGGCGCTGTTCGCGGACCAGCAGTTTGACGTGCTGGTCGCCGGGCGGATCCTCGGGAAGCGGTGGGACGCCCGCCTCGCACGCGAGTTCTACGCGGCGAACATGGTTACCGCGACCCGGTACGGCGACCGTGTGGCCGACGAGCTCGCAGCCGTGTGGGAGCCCGCGCTCATGGCCGCGTGGCTCACGATCAACTCTGAGCTGGGGGCCCGTGCCATCAACGACTCGACCAGGGCGGCGCTCGCCGGCGCTGCGGACGCTGAGGCTCGGGCGGCGGTCTTCGCCCAGCTTGAAACGGCAGCCCAGGGTTACGCCCGCTCAGCGGTTACCACCGCAGGCATGCTGGGCTCCCACGACGCGGCCCGCTCGGGCGGGTGCAAGCGGAAGACGTGGCTGGCGGCGGCGGGCTCGCGGCGGCACCGGTCGCTGAGCGGTGTCAGCGTGCCGATCGAGGCCACGTTCGGCAACGGCATGCGCGGACCCGGCGACCCCGCCGGCGGCGCGGCGCAGGTGGCCAACTGCGGCTGCTCGCTCGGATACGACTAGAGAGGACCGACCACCGTGTGCCCCAGATTCCCAGCCAGCCCCCGACGCATCGGCGTGTTCGCGTGCTCCGAGCGGACGCGCCCGACGAGGTGCCGATGACGAACACCCTGGCGAACCCGAGCGACCTCGTGGAGTTCGGCACGTTCTCCGACACGCTGGTGGACGCCGCAGTGGAGTCGGTGCGGCGCGAGGCCGACTGGCACATCGCGCCCCGGCGCACCGAGACGATCCGGCTGGTGTCGCGCGCCGCGCTGCACGGCGAGGTGCCGCTGCCCACCCGGTCGTTCCCCGACGCTCCCGTGGACGTGGTGTCCGTGGCCCGCGCGGGAGTTCCCGTGACCGGGTGGGACCAGGCCGACGGCGTACTGCTGCTCGGCGGGCGGCGCGCCTGGTCCGGGCGGCTGGACGTGACCCTCACGCACGGCTTCGCCAAGTGCCCCGCCGAGCTGCTGCCGGTCATCGCGCAGCGCGCCACGGCGGCACGCTCGCAGCGCGACCCGCGCACCAGTTCGTTCTCCAACGGCGTCGTGCAGATGTCGTTCCGCGACGCGAATCAGCGCGACCCCGTGGTGGCGCAGTACGCAGTGATCGGGGGCGTGGCGTGACGGTCCACAGGCACGAGCGCGAGCGGTCGGAGCCACACGAGACGGTGGCCGGACGCGTCCTGGTCCTGCTGCTGCTGCTGTTCTTCGTCGTCGCCGCGTTCACGCTCGCCGGGGCGCTGTGACGTGCCCGAGATCGAGCGGTGGATGCTGGCGCAGGAGTGCAGCGTGGAGACGTACCAGGGCGACACGGCGTACGGCGACGCCTACGCTCGGTCGCGCTCGGTGCCGTGCATCATCATCGACCAGTCGCAACTCGTCCGCGGCGCCAACGGTGACGAGCAACTCAGCCAGACCACCCTCGTCGTCTTGCTCGGGGACGGGCAGCGCTTCACGCTGGACAGCCGCGTGCAGGTGAACGGGCGCCGCACCTTCGTCATCGCCAAGAACGTGCGCGACTCCGCAGGCTTGGGGCTCGGGGACCACTGCGAGGTGAACCTCCGGTGACCGCCGCCGACAAGTGGCGCGGGCCCGAGGTGGCGGCGAAGCTCCGCGGCCTTGCGGACAAGGCCGTGCTGGAGGCGGGAAAGCACCTGCTGGCCGCCAGCAACGAGCTGGTGCCGGACCTGGCGTCGGGTCCGCACGCCGACGACCTGAAGCAGTCTGGGAAGACCAGCACAGAGCGGACGAGCGGCGGCGCGGTGTGCGCCGTCAGCTACAACACCGACTACGCGGTGCTGCAGCACGAGCTGCTCTACTACCACCACAAGCCGGGCCAGCAGGCGAAGTTCTTGGAGACGCCCATGTCGTCCGAGGTGCCCGCGCTGCGAGCCATCGTGAAGCGCGAGATGACGTTTTGAGCGCCACGGACGGCGCGCAGTTCCGCCAGGCGCTCACCATCGGCTTCGCGCAGCTCATCGCGGGTGCGGGCCTCGGCTCGTGGAACCCGACCGGCACGTACCCGCTGGCCGCCACAGCCATCTACGTGTTCGCGCAGCCCGAGACGCCTGACAGGCAGATCGTCCTGGCCCCGTTCACGCTCAGCGACCAGCCCGACGGGGGCATGAGCCTGGACGGGCTGCAGGTGCGGACCCGCGCCGGCACCAACCCGTTCGACGTGATGGACCTGGACGACGAGCTCTTCCGGCTGCTCCACGCGAGAACGAACTACGTCCTGACCACGGGCGTTACGATTGTGCAGAGTCTGAGGCGTTCGTCTGCGAGTCTGGGCCAGGACAGCAGCCGTCGGTGGTCGTGGACATCGAACTACTACCTAGACGTGTGGCACCCCACACAGCACCGCCCATAGGAGCTGCGCAGCCATGGCCCAATTCACGTACCAGATCATGCCCGGACGGCACGGCGTCATCACCGCTGAGGGTGCGCTCGCTGACGTGTACCGGCGCGACCCGCAGTACGTCGAGGTGCTCGCCCCGGAGCAGGTGGAGGCGATGAAGGGCGCCGAGCTGGACGTGGCCCTGGCGCAGCGCGGCCTGCCGACCGGCGGCCGGGTGGCGCAGCGGAAGGCGCGGCTGCGCGGCGACGCGGAAGAGCCGCCCACCGAGCTGACCGCGGAAGCCCCGGACCCCGGTGTGCTGCCCGTGGAGGACGGGGTGCCCCCGGTGCCCGAGTCCCCGCAGCCCGCAGCGGCCGCGCCGTCTACCGATCGTGACGCCGTTGGCGCCGACCCCACCCCCGCTCCCACGTCGCTGGACCGTGACGCCGAGCAGACCACCAAGGAGAACTGAGCATGCCCGTTCCCACGAGGGTGGCGCTCGGCGCCACCACCCTGGCCCGCAAGTGGGCCCTGGACGTAGACATCAACTACGGGCTCGGAGCGGCGATCTGGACCGGGCTGTTCGGGCTGACCGAGTTCACCCCGGCCGGCACGCCCGGCCTGCAGGCCGACTCCGACTACGACAGCGGCGGCTACACCAGCTCGACCGTCACCACGCAGGAGTGGTCCGTCACCGCGACCATGCGCCGCGGCGTGCAGGCGGCGCTGACGAGCGCGTACGACACGGCGCAGGAGTACCTGCGGCTGCGGTCCCGCAACATGGGTCCGGCGAACTCCGCGCACGTCCGGTACTACGAGCTGAACGGCGCCGGCGGCCCTCGGGTGGAGGCGTACGAGGGCGTGGCGGCTGTGCAGTACACCAACAACGGCGGCGGCCCGGACGCGCTCAGCACGTCCGGTCTGACCCTGACCGGTCAGGGGCTGCTGCTTCCGATCACCCACCCGGACCTCACCCCGCGCGGCGCCCCGGTGGTCGGCTCGGTCCTCGCCAACCCCAGCCCCACGCCAGTCGCTGGCGGCGGGCTCGTGCTCGTCACCGGTGCGCTGTTCCAGGACGCCACCGCGCTGACCGTCGGCGGCACCGCCGTGGCCGTGGCGAACTGGGAGGCGGCGAACGACAGCACGCTGGCGTTCATCGCGCCGGCGAAGGCTGCCGGGTCGTACGACGTGATCGTGACCGGACCGGGCGGTACGTCCGCGGTCGCGGCCACCGCCACGAAGCTGACGTACGCCTAGTCGGCCCATGATCCACGGGGGTGGGGGGTTCCTGGCTGGTCCCCCACCCTCGTGCTCTTCCGTCCGCAGCCAGGACACCCAGCCAGGGAGCAACGCATGACCGATCAGACAGCAGAGCAGGTGCTCGGCCAGATCAGAGCGCAGAAGTCGCTGCCCGCCGCCGTAGAGGGCGACGTGCAGGAGGACGCGCTGAACATTGACGGCTTCGCGGACCTGGACTCGGTCTTCGATGACCACCTGCGGCTGCCCATCCGGGGCCGCATCTACGCCATCCCGCCGGCGAGCGCGGAGCTCGGGCTGCTGTGCACGCGCCTGGTGATGGCGGGCACGCAGGTGGCGCAGCGGGGCCGCGTGACCAGCGGCACGAAGGCGCAGCTGGACGACGACGAAGAGGTGGACCTGTACCAGCGGCTGCTTGGGCACACCCCGTACCTGACGGCGGGGACGCCCGAGGTGCTGTGCGACGGCGGCGAGCCGCTGGGCGAGGGCGAGGGCGTGTGCGAGGGCGGCGAAGTGCTCACCGCAGAGGTGCCGCCCGAGCCCAACCCCGCGTACGAACCCGACGAGGACGTGTGGCAGCAGCTCTGGGACGACGGCATGGACTGGCAGCGGATCCAGCACGTCGGCACCACCGCCATGATCTGGACGGCCGTGGGCAAGCCCGCCGCGCAGTCGTTCTGGGTGAGCGGGGCTCGCCCAAAAGCCTCGGCCACACCAGCACCGCGCGCCCCGGAGGACCGCAGGCCAAAGGCTTCGGGGAAGTCGGGCCGTCCGGGCTCCACCGCTGGTACGACGAGCCAGCACAGGAAGAAGGCGGGTACGGCTGGGACGTGATCTTGCGGCTGTGGGTGCTCGTGGAGGCGGACCTGCAGGACCACAGCGTGGACGTGGGGGATAGGCGGCTCATGCGGTCGCGCACCTGGCGGTGGCTGAAGGTGCGGATTGAAGGGCTGCTGAGCATCCCTCCCGCGCTGAGTTGGACCCCGGACGGCCACGCCGTCTGGGTGCAGCAGACCAGGCTCGGGCTCGCGCTCGACCCACCGGATCTACAGGGAGGCAGGCGCTAGGTGCTCGACCTGGGAGAGCTCGCCGCGCGCATCCGCGTGGACGACTCCGCTGTGCCTGCCGAGCTGGAGCAGGTGCACCGGAGGTTCGGGCGCTTCCACACCCAAGTGGAGACGGAATCGGGCGCGGCGGGTACGCGGGCCGGCAGCCGGCTCAGCGGCGGCTTCTCCGGGTCGGTGCGCAGCGGACTCAGCCGGGCGTCCACGGGCGTGGCCAGCACCCTCAGCGGGACCATGGCGACCTTCACCCGCTTCGGCGCGGCCGGGGTGGCGGCGCTCGGCGCGGTCGGCGCCGCTGGGCTCGGCATGGGCGTCAAGATCGCGGCCGGGAACGAGAACGCGGAGATCGCGTTCACCACCATGCTCGGCTCGGGGAAGCGGGCGCGGGCGTTCCTGGGCGAGCTGCAGCAGTTCGCGGCTAAGACCCCGTTTGAGTTCCCCGAGCTGCAGACCGCCGCCAGCTCGCTCATCTCCGCAGGGGTCAGCGCCAAGAACGTCATCCCGATCATGACGAGCCTGGGCAACGCGACCTCGGGCATGGGTACCGGCTCGGAGGGCATCAAGCGGGCCACGGTCGCGCTGCAGCAGATGAACGCCGCCGGCAGGATCACCGCGGAGGACCTGAACCAGCTGCGAGACGCGGGTATCCCCGTGTACGACCTTCTCGCCAAGGCGACGGGCAAGAGCAAGAAGGAGATTGCGGCGCTCGCGCAGACCGGGAAGCTGGGCAAGAAGGAGCTGGACCAGCTCATGGCCGCCCTGTCGGACGGCAAGGGGCTGGAGCGCTTCAACGGGCTCATGGAGAAGCAGTCGGCGTCCCTTTCTGGCATGTGGTCCACGGTGAAGGACAACCTGGGCCAGGGGCTTGCGCGGGCGGTCGCTCCGGTCATCCCGCTGCTGAAGGACGGGCTGGGCGGCGCCGCCGAGTTCATCGCAGCCTCGCTGAAGAAGGCACCCCCGATCCTCAACGCCATCACGGTGGGCGTGCGCGGGCTCTGGGGAATCATGGCCAAGGGCGAGTTCAACGGCGACATCTCCAAGACCCTCGGGCTGGACGAAGACAGCAAGATCATTGACGTGCTGTTCGACATCCGCGAGGGGCTCGTGGGCACCCGCAAGGCGGCCAGCGCCTGGTGGAAGGCGACGAAGAGCGCCGAGGCCAAGCCGTTCATGGCGGCGCTCGGCAGCATCGGGGACAGCCTCTACCGGCTGAGCCCGTTCGCGGACAACGCGAAGGACAGCACGTTCGGGCTCACGCGGGCGTTCCCGCTGCTGACGAAGGTGGCGCACCTCGCGGTCGGCGGGCTCGGGCACGTCGCGGACGCGCTCGCGTGGCTCGCTGACCACAAGGACCAGATCGGCGGCTGGTTCTCCGGTGCCGGTGCCAAGGTCAAGGAGTCCCTGGCGCCCATCGGGCGGGCCATCCGCGGCGTGTGGGATCAGGTGAAGGGCATGGACGGCGACACGGTGCGCCGGGCCATTGACACCGTGGTGGACGGGCTCGCCCAGCTGGGTCCGATGCTGACCGACTTCACCGGCAGCCTGCCAGCCGTCACCCCGACGCTGCACCTCGTCGGGGAGGGGCTGAAGTTCGTGGCCGACCATGTGGACCTCGTGGGGAAGGCGCTGCCGTACCTCATCGCAGGCTTCGCGGCGTACAAGGCGGCTCAGGCCGCGAACGCCGCGGTGGGCCGGGACAGCTTGGTGGGCTTCGGGCTGCAGCTGGCCTCCACCATCGCCCTGACGGCCAGCAACTTTGCGCTCGCAGCCTCCCAGCAGGCAGTGGATGCCACAGACCGGGCCGGCATCATCACGCGCGTGCGGAGCGCTGCAGCCACAGTGGCGCACGGCGCGGCGGTGGTAGCGACCACCGTGGCCAGCGTGGCGGCCAACGTCGCCACGAAGGCGTGGGCGGCTGCCCAGTGGCTCATGAACGCCGCCCTGACCGCGAACCCCATCGGGCTAGTGGTCGTGGCCATCGGCCTGCTGGTCGGCGGCCTGATCTACGCGTACAAGCACAGCGAGCGGTTCCGCGCTGTCGTGGACAAGACGTTCTCGTGGGTGAAGGAGAACGTGCCGAAGGCGCTGCAGGCGGCTTGGCACGGTATCAAGTCCGCGTGGGGCTCCATCACGGGCGCGTTCTCCGACGCGTACCACTGGGTCACGGGCGTGTTCAAGAAGAACTGGCGCACCATCGCCGTGGTGCTCGGCGGTCCGCTCGCAGCCGGTCTGATCGCCGTGCACGACCACTGGGACCAGATCACCGGCGCCTTCTCCAAGGCGAAGAGCTGGGTGACCGGGACGTGGAAGAAGGGCTGGGCCGCTGTCTCGGGCGTCATCAGCGGCGGCGTGGCGAAGGCTCGGGACAAGGTGTCCGACGCCTGGGACGACGTGAAGGCCAAGTTCTCCAAGGCGCGGAGTTGGGTCACGGGTACCTGGAAGAAGGGGTGGAGCGCCGTCCGCGGAACCATCTCCGGGGTGGTGACGGGCGCCCGCGACAAGATCAGCGACGCCTGGGACGACATCAAGGGCAAGTTCTCGTCCGTCCGCAAGTGGGTCACCGGCACGTTCCGCAAGAGCTGGGCGGGCATCAAGCTGCTGCTGAGCGACCCCGTGGAGTTCGGCCGGAACCTGATCGACAACCTGCTCGGCAAGGACACCGGCGTACGGCACCTGTTCGACGCCGTGGGCAGGTGGATCCGGGGCACCTTCAAGCGGTCGTGGTCCGGGCTGAAGACCCTGCTTACCGACCCCGTGCAGTTCGCCAAGAACGCCATCGTGAACCTGCTGGGGGAGGACAACGCCAGCGGGCTGCGGGGCAAGTTCTCCAGCTTCGTGCGGGCGGCGGGCCGGATCTGGGACGGGCTGAAGGACGCGATGAAGTCGCCCATCGTGGCCGTCATCAAGATCATCAACACGGGTCTGATCGGCGCGTACAACTGGGTCGTGGACAAGCTGAAGATCGGCGGCCACATCGACCCCATCTCCATCAAGGGCTTCCGCACTGGCGGCGCGACCGGCTCGGGCCGCGACGACGAGACGGCGGGCGTCGTCCACCGCAACGAGCACGTGGCGACGGCCGACGAGGTACGGCGCGGCGGTGGGCACGCCACCTGGGAGAAGGCGCGGGCGCTCGCCCGAGCAGGTCGGCTGGCGAACGTGGTCAACGGTCTGCTTCCGCGCGGCGTAGCGAACCCGAAGCCGACCGATGACCCGATCGGCCCGCAGCCGGTGCTGCCGTCCGTCGCCGGCGTCGGCAACCTGAACGCCGTGGCCGCTCGCGGGCCGCAGGACGCCGGCGGGCTCGGCGGCGCTGTGGAGCGCGGCAAAAGCATGGTCGGGGACATGGGCTGGTACAACCGGTGCCTAGCCTTCGTCAACGCCGCGTGGGGCTTCACCGTCGGTCGCTTCCGCCTGGCGACGGCCCGAGCGTCCATGAACGCGGGCCCGCGCAGCATGGCCGGTCGGCCTCCGGGCGGTGCGGGCGTGTACTGGGACACGGGGCCCAGCGGCCACATCGCGCTCGCGGTCGGGGACGGCTCGGTCATCTCCAACGACATCGTGAAGGCTGGTCGGCTGGACCGGGTGCCGCAGCAGCGGCTCAACGCGTGGGGCCCGTACCGCGGCTGGTGGCACCCCAAGGGTGCGAAGGGCGGGGACGGCTTCGACGCGGGCGGCGAGGGCAGCGCGCCAGTCAAGGCGTCGTGGCTGGGGAAGTTCGCCAACCCCTCCGCGTTCCTGAAGGACCGCGCCACGAAGGCCATGGACCAGGCGGGGCTCGGCAACCTCGGCGGGTCGGCGTGGGCGTCGGCGCTGAAGGGCATCCCCGCGGCGCTGCTGTCCAAGATCGTGGACAAGATCAAGGGCGTGGCGGCTTCGGCGTGGCACGACACCGGCTTCGCGGCGGGCACGTTCTCGGCGCCCCGCGGCTTCGCGTGGACCGGGGAGAAGGGCGCCGAGCTCGTCCTCAACCCGCAGATGCGGAAGTACACCGGCGGCGAGCAGGTGCTAAACGCTCGCGACACCCGCCGCGCCATGTCGGGCGACGGCACCGGGCAGGCGGGCGACCGCCCGTACATCGGCAGCGTGACGCTGGTGTCCTCGGGTAACGTCCACCGGGACCTGGACGAAGTGATGTGGCGCGTTCGGACCACCAGCAGGGGAGGCGTCTACAGTGCTCCCCGGTGAGTGGCGGCTCGACTACCCCGGCACCTCGTTCTCGGTCGGCGGCTGGGACGCCGTGGCCAACCCGTTTCGGCTGCCCAACGCCATCGGGCTGAACGCCGCGCCGACCATCGGGGACGCCGAGCTCGCCACCGACGACGCCGCGCGTCCCCGCGGCGACGGCTCGGCCATGGGCGCCGACTACCGCGGCGGGCGCACCATCAGCCTGAGCCTGTCGTGCCGCGGGTCCAGCGAGCAGGAGGGGCTGGCGTTGGCCGCCCGCGTGGCGACGGCGTGGCGCGCCGACGCCATCCGGCTGCAGCCGGGGGCGTACGCGCAGCTCAGCACCTACAACGGCGGGCGGGAGCGCGCCGCGTTCGGCAGGCCCCGCCGCCTCACCCCGAACGACACCGCCCGCAAGCAGGGGCTGGTGACGGTCGAGTGCGACTTCCAGACGCTGGACGACCGCTGGTACGACCTGCAGGACTCGGGCATGTCGCTCGCGTTCGTCAACCCCCCACCCAGCGGCATCTTCTTCCCCGCCGTCACGCCCATCACCACCACGCCCATCACGCTCACCCCCGGCTTCTTCCGGGTGGACGGCGAGCTGGAGGTGGACCCCGTGGTGACGATCACCGGACCCATCACGAACCCCGTGGTGCAGGTGGTCGGCGTGTGGTCGCTGCAGCTGAACCTGACCATCCCGCAGGGCGTCCGCGTCACCGCCGACACGCGCCCGTGGGCGCAGTCGGTCACCGCCAGCGACGGGGCCTCGTACGCGGGCTCGCTGTCCCGGCTGTCCCGGCTTGACCGGATGCGGCTGTCCCCCGGCAACTACGCGGTGACGTTCGCCGGCGTGGACAACACCGGCCTGTCGTCCATGCAGATCGCATGGCGCAACGCGTACCCATCGCTGTGAGGGAGAACCGCCCATGACCTGGGAACCAGTTCCGTTCGTCATCGGGAACGGCGCCATCCACAGCGAGGGCGTGTTCCGCACGCTCGCGTTCCAGGCGCTGAACGGCAACGAGGGCGTGCTCGGCGCCGGCGACCTGAAGGTGTCGGCGCTCGGCACTCCCGGAGGCTTCGTCAACGTCGCCACGGGCGCGGCCGCCATGATCGGCAGGGGGGCGGCGCAGCTCGCGGAGATGTATGCGGCGCGCATGCCGACCGTGGACACCGTGCCCATCGGCGCGACGGGCTCGGGCGCGGGCCGGTCGGACCTCATCATTGCCCGCATCGAGGACCCGAACGTGGCGGGCTCCCCGTGGGCGCAGCCGAGCAGCGTGGCGGCCGGCCCGTACGTCTTCACCCGCGTCATCTCGGGCGTCCCGAACACCACCCGCACGGTGGCCGAGCTCAACCTCGGCTACACCGCCGTGGCGCTCGCCCGAGTGGACATCCCGGTGAGCACCAGCGCCATCACGCAGGCCATGATCGTGGACCTGCGGAAGGTGGCGAACCCGCGCACCGACCGCCGCGCCTACACCAACAACCCCACCACCACCATCAACCTGACCGCCGCCGCGCCCGCAGACTGGTTCGGCACGTGGACCGTAGACGTGCCGCTGTGGGCCACCCGCGCCGTGGTCATCCTGACCATCGGCGGCGTGAAGCACACCCGCCTGAGCAGCTCGGCGGCCGGCACGGCCACGGGATCCGTCCGGGTCGCGCTCGGGTCGCTCTTCACGCAGACCGCCGGGTACAACTTGGAAACCACGCTCAACAACAGCACCAGCCGGAACATGTTCGGCGCCGCCGACACTGTGGCCCTTCCACTCGCCGTCCGCGGCACGAACCAGACGCTGCGGATCCAGGGCGCGCAGACCGGCGGCAACGTCCCCGTGGCGGCCGACGTGAACACGTTCGCCACGGTGGACGTGGAGTTCCAGGAGGGCGCGGTCTAGTGACCGTGGACCAGGCGAGGGGCGCGGCCACGACCGTGGAGCAGTACGTCTACGTGCCCCGGCGCGTCCCGACGACCACGAAGCAGGTGCAGTGGCGCTACATCGCCCAGCGGATCCTCGGCGGGGAGATTCTGAGCTGGAAGGTGCCGCTGACCACGGAGGGCCCCGCGTGGGCGCTCAGCGGCCCCGGCGCGCTCACCGGGACCGTGACGCCCGAGTTCGGGCAGATGCGCGACAGCGCCGGCGACCTGATCCTGCAGGAGTGGGGCACCGCGATCTACGCGGAAGCGGACGGGCAGATCCGCTGGGGCGGCATCGTCATCCGCTCCGGCTTCAACGGGCCCGAGTGGGCGGTGGAGGCGGCGGGCTTCACGACCTACCCCACCGGCATCACGTACACCGGCGACGTGTGGGAGCGCATCAGCCAGGACCCCATGGGCGTCGTGGCGTACCTGTGGGACCACGTGCAGAGCCAGCCCGACGGCGACATCGGCATGCAGTTGGTCCTGCCCGCCAACTGCCCCGTGCGCGTCGGCTCGCCTGCGGAGGCCGCGTACGACGAGGTGCAGTTGGACGGCACCACGGAGTGGATCAGGAAGAGCGCGGCGCCGGGCGGCAGCATCGTGGAGGACGCTGCCAGCACCCTCGCGGCGGCGATGGACACGAAGGTCAAGACGCTGACGGTGAAGGCGTTGTCCAACTTCGGGAAGCCGGCGCTGCCGTTCCTCATCACGGTGGGCACCGAGCAGCTCATGGTGACCGCTCGCAGCGGGCTGAAGTTCACCGTGACGCGGGGCGAGGGGTCAAGTAGCCCGACCTCGCACAGCAAGGGCACGAACGTGAAGTTCACCGGCACGCCGACCCGCACCGTGGAGGCGGTGGACGCCGAGCCCTACACCCTGACGTGGTGGGACTCCACCGACGTGGGCGGCGAAATTGACACGCTCGCGCAGGAAACGCCGTTCGACTACACCGAAGAGCACACTTGGGGAGACGCTCCGGGCGGCACGCAGATCATCCACCGGCTCGTCGTCAGCTACCCCCGAGCGGGCCGGAAGCGCACGGATCTCGCGTTCGTGCAGGGCGCGAACATCACCAGCGTGGTGCCCGTGATCCGCGACGGCGACGAGTACGCGAACACCGTTTTCGGGCTGGGGAAGGGCGAGGGTGCGGCCTCGCTGCGCGCCGAGGTCGCGGTGCGCGACGGCCGCCTGCGCCGCACCGCCGTCTTCGTGGACAAGACGGTGGAGACGAGCTCGCGGCTCAGCGCGCTGACCCGCTCCGACTGGCAGCGCCGCCAGATCCAGCCGGCCATTAACACGATCACCGTGGTGGACCACCCGAACGCCCGGATCGGGAGCTGGTCCGTGGGCGACGACATCCTGGTGAAGGCACAGCTGCCGTGGATCGGCTACGTGGAGGTGTGGTCGCGGATCATCGGCTGGCAGCTGAACGGCGAGACGCGGGCCACGCTGACGCTGCAGCGCTCCGACACGTTCACGTACGGCCAGGCCGTGGAGCCGCCGCCGCTGCCCGAGGTGTACACCCCGGTCGGAGGCGACCCGGCCAACTCCACCATCTCGCCGCCCGAGGTGTACACCCCCGTCACGCCCGTGGCAGGCGGCGGCACCCCGAGCGTGCCGAGCACGCCGACGCCGGCGGGACCGTACGTCTACACCGCGCCGCACATCTCGGGCGCGCCCAACCCCACCCTGTTCCTGCAGCTCGGGCACCTCCCCAAGGGCATGGGCATGGGCTACATGTCGTCGGCGGACTGGGATCCGCTGACCGGCGAATGGTTCCAGGCGCAGGAGGACGACGGGGACGCCCTGATCCACCGGTGGAGCAGCCAGGGCACGTACATGAGCACCATGCGGCTGAAAGACGCGGGCCACGCCAACCAGATCGCGGTGGAGCGCACAGGCTCCGCACTCCGCATCTGGCTGCAGTGGGAGACGCCGAAGGGCGCCACGTCGGTCCGGCGGATCCAGTACGGAGCGCACACGTACGACATCAACGACACCGAGAAGATCGCCAACGGTCTCAGCTCGGGCAGGCAGCAGAGCCCCGCGCTAGACCAGGAGAACGACACCATCTGTCTCCGCATGGTGTCCGACGGCCACGACACGTTCAAGGTCTACCGGCTGTCCGACATGGTGAAGGGCAAGCTGACCCAGCTCGGCAAGACGGTCACGAGCGGCGACACCAGCGACTCCACGTACCAGGGCCACGCGATCGGCGGCGACTCCATCTACCGGGTGACGAACATCCGACACCGGGGCCGAGAGTCCAACACCGAGGACGACTGGCACGACGGCACCGACGCCGCGAACAATTACGACGAGTACAACTGGCGGACCGGCGCGAAGCTAGCGACGAGGGACTACCGGCGCGCCGCTCTGTTCGCCCGAGACGCCCGCGACTTCCGCTCCGAGCCCGAGGGCGCGTGCGTCGTCATGGTGTTCAACCAGCCGGTGCTGGTGGGCAACTGGAAGATCGGTGACGGCGATATCGGGGACGTGAACGAGCAGCGCACCCGACTCATGGCGCTCACTCCCGTACCGACCAGCGGGCCTGCGGTCATTGAGGCGCACGGCAGCCCCGGCACCCTCGCGGGCGAGGGCACGCTCGGCGGACGCGGCATGCCTGCGGGGGCGGGTGCGCTCGGCGGCGCCGGCACCGTCGGAGGGGTCGGGCGCGGGCTGTTCGCCGGGCGGCTCAGCGGTGCTGGGACACTGGGGGCTGCGGGGGCTGCGGGCTCCACCACGGCGATCTACGACCAGGCCATCTACGACCAAGCCTTCTACGGCTGAGCTAGGACGCTGCTGTGCCACTTCTCCCGCTGCTCCCCACGAACCGGGCGGCCAACGCCGACCGGGTGACCGCCTCCGACATCAACGGGTTGGCCACCGCGCTCAACGCGCTGCTGAACCTGTACGACGGCAACGGGTACGGCTTCCTGGCGAACGTGCCGCCCGGCTACACCCACACCATGACGCTGGCGGCGGCGAAGGCGGCGGCGAGCCGGGACGCGGTGACGCCGCGGGTGGACATCGCGCTACGAATCATGGGCGGCAGTTCCGACGCGGAGTGGACGAGCCCGTGGTACCTGCAGGGCTGGGACGAGTGGGTGTGGCAGCCGGGCGTCGTGCGGCGCGGCGCTCTGTGCGCCGTGAGCACCGTATCAAGCACCGTCGCCCACCCACCCGTGGTGATTCCGGCGGGGACGACGGACGGGGACCAGGCGTTCCTGTTCCTGCAGTTCGGCTCGGGCACCACCGGCACGTGGACGCCGGCGACGATTCCCGGCTGGACCTTCGTGCTGACCAGCGTCTCCTTCGTCAGCGGGTCGTACAACATCCTGAACGTCTACACCCGGACGATGGCCGCGACGGACGCGGGCACCACCCTGACCCCGCCCGCACCCTCGGGGATCAGCTCGCAGCGGCTCGCCACCAGCATCGCCGTGTACGGCGGCGTGAGCGCCGTGGTGTCGCCCCAGGCCCGCGCCGAGACTGTCGCGGGGCCTACGCACGCCACGCCGGTGCTGACCGCGCCGCCGCTCGGCGCCATCTGGCTGACGTACGCGGGCGAGCGCGCCACCTCTCCGTCCACCGCATACACACCGCCGCCCGGCACCGGGCTGCTGCAGTCGGCGTACGGCGGCGTCATCGGCGGCAGCCATATGGTCGCGCTCGCTGACTCGGGCAGCAGCTACTACCCTGCCGGATCCTTCGGCGGCGGCGTCTGGACGGGCACCGTGTCGTCCGGCACCCAGAACACGGTTTCCATCGGGCTCGTGCCGACGGCGGCATGACCGCCCGCGCCGCATGGGGGACTCGCCCGGCTCGCGTAGGTCACCCGGCCCGCCGCAGTACCCGCTCGGCCAGCATGAGCAGCATGAGCAGCCGCTCGGCCCGCAGCACCCGCTCGGCCACGGGCGGCCACGCTCGGGTCACGAGCTCGTTCCGGCGCGGGAACGCGTGGGTGCGGACGAGCCACCGCTGGGGCACCGCCACGAACAGCGGCGGAAACACCCCCGTCCCCGCCGTAAATACCCGCTTCGGCGCCTGCCCCACTCAGGGCGGGACGCTCGCGGGCGTGGTGACGAAGTGGGGGCAGAAAGCGTTCGTCCGCTACTTCGCCGGCACACCGACTATGACGCCGCCCGCAAAGGTCGCCGGATCGTCCGGCATGCACATCTCGTGGTCGTTCGGCATCAAGGTGGACAGCACCGCCGACAAGCCGACGCTGCTGGCCGCGAACAACGCCGCAGCGCAGAGCGTCATCAACGGCAACTACGACGCGCAGATCACCGCCAGCGTCACCGGGCTGGACCCCGCCTACTTCTACGTGGAGTGCCTCCACGAGATTGACACGAAGGTCAACGGCGGGTACCTCACCCTGTCGCTCGGCCAGCAGATGAAGACCCGCTTCTACAACCTCGTGAAGGCCGCGAACCCGAACCTGTGGGTGGGGCTCACGATCCAGGGCTACGCTCTCGCTGAGAGCAACACGCTCTACACCGGCGGCACCACTGACGCGCGGTACGGCGGGATCCCGCACGACTTCATCGGGCTTGACGTGGACGGCATCGCTCCGAAGCAGACCGCCCCGTACTACCCCGACCTGACCACCCGCGCCCGGAACGCTCAGAAGTGGATGAGGGACCACGGCGCGAAGGGCTACGCGTTCCCCGAGTGGGGCGTGCCCGCCAACGTCGTCACCGCCGACGCCGACAACCAGATCCTGGCCGACAACTGGATCACCTACTACGGCAACTCGTGGAAGGCCGAGCCCATCCCGCCGCTGTTCGCGGCGTGGTACGACTACGGGGCGAACCCGGAGACGCCGGGATCCACAGCCAGCGACCAGCTGGTGCAGCCCGCAGCCGTCGCGGCGCTCACCAATCTCGTCGCGGCGTCGTTCGCGCTGGCCGCGTAGGAGCAGCATGGCTGACGTTCCGAGTTCTGAGGTCGCGGCGCTGTCGCGGCTCGTGGCGCAGCTGCGCTCCCGACTCACCGCGTTGGAGCGCTCGTCGCAGCTGGGGCGCAGCTCGGTGCAGGGCTCTGACGGGCAGACGTACAGCGTCCGCGCCGGCATCATCGCGGGCGTGGAGGGCTCGTCCATGGCCGCGTCGGCGCTCAGCGCGCTGACCGACATGCAGGCCACAGCCGATGGCACGGTGACGGTTTTCTACCGGGAGGACGCGCCGACCGAAGAGGCCGACAACCCGGAGTACGGCGACCAGTGGCTGGTGACCGGCGCTGGCACCACGTACGGCGGCGCTGCTGTCGTCCCCGGTTCGCTGCTCACGTACGACGGCGACACCTGGGTGGTGAGGCAGAACGCGGGGGACGCCGCCGACGCGTTGTCGGCGGCGCAGAACGCGCAGGACACCGCGGACGGCAAGATCGTCACATTCTGGCAGGCCGCCGACCCGAGGCCCGCGCACCAGCCGAGCTCGGGCGACCTGTGGTACCAGCTGGACGCCTCGCAGCAGGTGCTCGCGGTGTGGCGGTGGGACGAGGGCGGGCAGGCGTGGCGGAACCTGCCGCTGACCACGGGAGCCATCGCGCCCGCCGGCATCGCGCCCGACCGGCTCAGCGTCGGTGTCGTCGCCAACCTCGTGCAGGACCCCGCGCTGCAAACCGCCATTCACGTGCCGTCCCCGCCCGATTGGACGATCACCGGCCCCGACGCCGCGTACCCCGCGAACAACTACCTGCGGTGCCAAGACCGCACGCAGGGGACGGAAGGCACGCCGAGCGCAGACAGCACCTACATGCTGACCGACCGGGTGCCAGTGGACTCCGGGCGCACCATCCGCGCCGCCGCGCTGGTGCGGTGCGACGTGGCGGCGGTCAGCGGCACCGCACCGACGGAGGCGCGGCTACGCGCGTACTTCTACCGCACTGGCGACCCCACGCCGCTGAGCGGCGACGACCAGACGGCCGGGGTCACCCTCGCGGACGTGATGGGCGGCGCGTACGGCCAGTGGCTGCCGATGGAGGGCACCTTCCTGGTCCCCGAGGGCTACACCTCAGTGCAGGTGGCCGCGCAGGTGACGAACCAAACCGACGGGGCCGTGGACTACATCAGGCCCGAAGTGCAGGTGCTGTGGGGCAACGTGCAGTCCGCCGACTACGTGGAAGGCGCGGCCGGGTGGGCGCTCAGCTCGGACGCCACCCAGTTCGCCAACGTGTACGTGGTCGGCGGGCTCGGCGCCGAGATGGTGAGCGCGTCCACACTGGCGCTCGCCGGCGTGGACGTGGGCACCTGGCTGCGGGGGCTGCCTGGCGGCGTTATCGCCAGCGGCCGCTCGTACGGGCCGAACAACACCGCCGAGACATCCAGTACCGTGCGGATGGTCACGCACGAGTTGCACGGTGGGGCGATGGCGGCCGGGCGCATGTACCGGGTCCGGGCGCACGGCTACATGGAGCCGAGCTCGCCGGGAGCCACGTTTGAGATCGCGGTCATCTACACCACAGACGGGACCACGCCCGCGGTCGGCTCCCCGATCCTGGACGGCAGCGTGCGGACCGTCGTCACCTCGCCCGACAGCGACCAGGCGTCCTTCGACACGATCGCCACGTACACCCCGCAGACCAGCTACGCGAACACCCGCTTCTCGTTCACCATCCGCAGGCTCGCGGGCAGCGGCACCGCGCACGTCAAACTGGACGACATCAATAAGTTGTTCGAGATGTGGATTGAGGACTGGGGCGTCAATGACGCGGTGCCCGCGGCCGGGAACAACGGCGAGCTGGTGCTCCGGTCGGGTCCCTCGGCGGCGACCGCAGACCCGGTGCAGACCTACACCCGGAGCTGGCCGACGACGTGGAGCCGGTCCTACAACGGCGACAAGACCGGGCGCGGCGGCGGCTACCCGACCGCGATGTACCAGGGCTACACCAGCGGCGTGCACGACAACCAGCGGTCGCTGTGCGGCTTCGACTACGGCGACATCCAAGTGCAGCTCGCCGGGGCCACGATCAAGTCGGTGACGCTGACCTACCGCCTGCAGCACGCTCACGATACCGATGGGATCGCGGTCTACGTCAGCAGCCACAACTACACCTCGCAGCCGTCCACCTGGGGCAGCGCTGTGGTCAACGAGGACCGGGCCCACTTCGGCGGACAGCAGGAGGGAGGCACGTACATCCAGCCGCTGCCCGTCGCCGTCGGCAACGAGTTCAAGAGCGGCAGCACGCGCGGGCTCGGCTTCGGGCCCGCGCCGAGCAACAGCAGCGCTGCGTACTACGGGTACATGTTCGGCTTCGGCACCGACACGCCGCCCGTGCTCACCATCGTGTACACGAAGTGAGCCCCAGGACCAGCACCTGGCGTCGTTGTCGCTGAGCGTTCTGTGCTCGCCCGTAGGATGGGGAGTGCCAGCCAGCCGCCGAGCCTGCTCCCAACGTTGGGAGCGAGGCTCACCGATACGTCGGGAGACACATGGCTGGCATCCTGTGGTCGCAGCAGCAGAAGCTGGCCGCCGCCGCCGAAGCGCTGGGCGAGTGGCAGGCGAAGGCTAAGGACGTGGGCGTGCTCGTCACGCAGGTGAACCTCACGCTGCCGTACGACCAGGATCGGCCCGAGCTCGGCGGCGTCATGATCGTGTTCGAGTGGGACGCGGAGCACGGCGAGTACGCCATGCGGACGGCGGGCGACGGGTGACCGCGCACGCCGCGCTATACCGCTGCCAGCGCCTCAACAGGCGGGCGTGGGACCGGGTGGGCGCCGTGCGTCTCGCGGTGCGCCGCAAGTTCGGGTACCGCGGACTCATCCTGCTCATGTTCGGGCTCATCTACGTCAGCATTGGCCTGTCGGTCATCGGGGCACACGACTACCGGCAGGAGCTGGTGCACACCCACCTACCGGTGCCGGTGCGAGTGCTCATCTGGTGCATCCCAGGCGTCGTCTCAGCCGTAGTGTCTGCGGACGGGAAGTGGCAGACGCTCGGCTTCGGGCTGCTGTTCCTACCGCCCGCCGAACGCGCCGTGTCTTACTTCGTCGCGGTGGTCACGGTGCCCACCTGGCAGCGGCTGCCGGCGGTCTTGGTGTACGTGCTGGTGCTCGTCACCGTGACCATGGTGGCCGCGTGGCCCGAGCCTGTGGAGGTGGACAGGTCCATGGTGGCAGCCGTGAAGGCGCAGCACTTCGAGGGGTTACCCGAGGGCGGCGCTACGACGATCGCCGACGAGAACCTGTACGTGGACGCGCTGGGCGAGCTGTTCGATCCCGATGCTGGGCGCGACCGGTGACGGGGGCCCAGTGGCTGTACCTGCTGGGCTCGGTGATCGCGGTGGTGGGCGCCTACTTCACCGCGAAGCTGGGCGCGAAAGCCAACGCCGCGAAGGTGGTGGCCGACAAGGAGGTGGGCGCTGGGCAGCTCGCTCTGAGTATCGCGGTGGAGCAGCGCATAGAGCTGCGGGAGCTGCGCCGGTGGAAGGACCATGTGCAGTCGCGCTGGTGGCCCGCTCACGAGGACTGGGACGACATGGCACTGCGGCGATTGGCCGCGCTGAGCCCTGCGGACGCCGCCGCGCAGGACCACATGGGCGACCCGCCGAGGCTGCCGCTGCCGATGGACCAGGACGAGATGAGGGAGAGGGACAAGTGAGCATCGCCGTGGTGCGCTTCGACCGGCAGATCAACGTGCCGATCGGCGCGCTGGACTCCAAGACGCACTTCCAGGGCGCGGGCTGGGCGAAGAGCCCGGTGGACGGCCGGGAGTGGTTCTTCCAGATGCAGGCCACCCCGACCGGGGTGGGTGACGTGGAAGACCTGTACGTGCACCGCTACTCGCTCGCGGGGGACGCGCTGACGTACCGCGACACGATGGTGGGCGTGGGCTTCGGGCACTGCCAGACCGTGAACGTGCGGATCAGTGCGGCGAACAACGCTCAGCTCTGGCTCGGGCTGAAGTCGTACGACGCCGCGCACGCCACGGTGGGTGAGCGGCCCCACAAGGTGCGGTACCGGGCGGGACGCATGGAGCGCGCCGACAGGTACGTGGTGCCGATCTACGTGCCCGGCAACTGGGCCGCGCCGATCGACAGCCCCGACTGGACCATCACCCTGCGGCGGCCGTCCGGCGACACCGAGGTGTACGAGTGGTACAGCGAGGACGAGCTGGCGCAGGCCACCCCCGCGAAGCCCGCGAAGCCGCGCAGCACGCTGCGGGTACCGAAGGTGGACACGTACCAGTCGGCGTGCGCGCTCGGCACGTACGAGGCGCCCGAGGGCGTCTACCGGCTGAACGGGGCGGCGACCGACACGCCGCAGTGGCTGACGCAGTTCCGGGTGGACGGCTCCCCGACTGTCCAGCTGGAAACCACCAACATCGTGAAGGGGTCGGGCGGCGGGACGCTGGAAGAGCCCGAGGCGGTGCTCACCGTCCGCAACGAGCAGTGGGTGGGGAAGCAGACCAGCCCGTACACGAAGGACCGGATCGTGGCGTACCTGCCCGTGGCGAAGGTGTCGGCGCTGTGAGGGCCAGCGTTGCGAAGGCGTGGCCCGCGTTCTGCCGGCGGTACGAGGGCGTCTGCACGTGGATGTACCTGGACACGAAGGGGCTGGTGACCACCGGCGTCGGCTTCCTCATCAACAGCGTGGGCGCGGCTGCGGACCTCCCGTGGGAGGTGAGTTCTGGCAAGCGGGCCACGCTCGCGCAGGTGGAGCGGGAGTGGCGGCGGGTCAAGGCGCTGACGAAGTGGCAGAAGCGCAACGGGCTGGACGCGGTGTGGCGCGAGTCGGCGGTGCTCAGCCTGCCGATGGACGCGGTGGACGAGCGGCTCGCGGAGATGACGCCCAGCTACTGGTCCGGCCCGGCCCGCGCCATCCCGACGTTGGAAGCTGCCCCTGCGGACGCGCAGCTCGCTGTGCTGGACGAGGCGTGGCAGAACGGGCGCGCGTACCTGAATCCCGGCACGGTGTGGTCGGGTACCCGGTACGCGGCGCTGGCCGGCGACTGGGCGGCTGCGGCTGACCACGTGCCGGACCCGCACCCCGACGCCGGCGACAACGACCAGGGCGACCGGGCCGAACGGCGGAAGCGGCTGTTCCGCAACGCCGCCACCGTGGTGAAGCTCGGGCTGGACCGCGACATCCTGTGGGACGCGAAGACGCCCGTGCGGCCGCCCGACGAGTTCACCGACGCGGACGTGGAGCCCCTCGCGCAGCACATCGCGGACGCGCTCGCCGGCGCGTTCGCCACCTCGCTGCCGCCCATCGGCGCAGCGCTCAACCAGATCAGCAGGGACCTGAAGCCGTGACGATGACGACGCCCGACATGATCGACCCGGAAGTGTGGGAGCACCGCCGCGAGGTGCTACTGTCGCCCACCCCGATCGTCGGCACCCTGGACCTGACGGCCGACGACATCTTGGCGCTGCTCGCGGAGCCGGCGCAGCTGCTCGGCTCGGCCAGCGAGCGCGTCCGCTTCCGCGGCGGCATCACGTGCACGTGCGTGGCCGAGTCGCTGCCGTTCGTGGAGCAGGTGATGCTGGACGAAGGGCTCATCAAGAGCAACCTGGACGTGTACCAGCTCGGGTACCGGGTCGGCGGCACGGCAGCGTCGGGCGGCACCCACGACCGGGGCGGCTGCACCGACTGCGGGCAGTACAGCGACCGGCAGATTGAGTGCTGGCGCGACCTGGGCTGGACCATGCAGAAGCGGTACGTGCCGCCGTTCGACGCCTACCACGCGCACGGCTGGCCGAACGGCTGCCCGCACCTCAGCGCAGCCGGCCGCGGGCAGGCCACGCAGTGGGCCAACCACACCAACGGGCTCGTGTCGCGGGCCCGGATCCAAGGCAAGTGGCCGATCCCGAAGTGGGACGCCGCGATGAAGCAGAAGGAGCAGGACATGGCACTGAGCGATTCCGACATCGAGAAGGTGGCCAATCTCGTGGTGGAGAAGGTCTTCGCCGCCGACGCCATCCCCAACGTGACCGCGGAGGGCGTGCCGATCTTCACGAGCAACGCCAAGAACCCGACGGTGACGATCCCGACGGCGCTCGACCGCACTGGCCGCAAGCTCAACGCGCTGCAGGCCGCGGTGGACGCGCTGCAGGCCGCGGCTACGCCCGACGCTCCGGCCGCGCCGTGAACGTCACGCTGAACGGGTGGCGCCGCGCTGCCCGCACCGTCCTCGCCGCCGTGGTGGGGCTGGCGGCGATGCTGCCGCTCATCTACCAGGCCGCGGCGCAGCACGACGCTGGCGAGGCCACAGGCTGGGCGGCGGTGCTGCTCGCCATCGCCGGCGCGGTCACCCGCGTGATGGCGCTGCCCGCGGTGGAAGTCTTCCTGCAGCGCTTCCTGCCGTTCCTGGCGGCGCAGCCCGACACCGAGCGCGGCACCGCGGCGCGGCGCGAGTAGGGGAGGATTGGCGCATGGGACTGACCGACGACCGCAACGACCCCGGCCTGAGCAAGATCGGACCGGACGGCATGCAGGAGGCGTACCTCGTCCTGTCTGCGGACGAGCGAGCCCGAGGCTTCGTGCGGCCGGTCCGCAAGTCGTACCGGCACGTCACCTGCGGGGCCGTGACGACGATGGGCCAGGGGATCGCGGAGACGTACGCGCGTGACCCCGCCTTCTACGGGGGCACGTATTGCGCCACCTGCCGAGGGCACTTCCCCGTGGGTGAGCACGGGGAGTTCGTGTGGGATGGGACCGACGAGAAGGTGGGTACGTGATGGTGATGACGAAGGCGAGCATGAGCGGCGAGGACCGGGGCGGGAAGCCGAACCCTGGCACGAAGAAGGACAAGCGCATCTCGGGCAACAAGCGCGCCGACAACTGGGCGCAGGACCTGGCGAACAAGTCGGGCGGCCTGCCGTCCAAGACCGGGCCTGTGGACACCAGCAAGAAGTAGGCGCTAGCCTGCTGCGCAGCGGTGGCGCCAGCCTCTCGCACGAAGAAGTCACCGACCACCCCCACGCTGGCACGAGGGGTGGAGCCGCTGCAGCCGGGAACGGCCACCTGGTGTGGGCTGCAGAGCAGCACTAGCGAACGGCCACAGAGCCCCCGAGTCCCGAGCTCGGGGGCTCTGCTGTTGCCAGTATCGGCACACTCATGCCATACTTGGCACATGTCTACTTCGACCGAACCACCGACAACGCTGGCCGAGCTCGTTCGGCTGAAGCGCACCGAGAAGGGCCTCTCCCGCACGAAGCTGGGGGCGCTCACCAAGACGAGCATCTCGTCCATGAACCGGCTGGAGCTGGCGAACGCCGTGCCGCTCGCGCCGTCCCTGTTCCGCATCGCTGAGGTGCTGGACATCGACCTGCAGACCCTGCAGGTGCTGGTGCTGCAGGCCGCCGAGGCGAAGGAAGCCGAGGACGAGGGCGCGGCCTGATCTGTCAGACCGCGCTGCCACAATCGGCACAGACACCACGACGAGAGGAAGGCGAGGCATGACCACCTCACCAACGACAGACGAGCACGACTTGACCCCGGCCCAAGCCATCCGCGAGGCGGCGTGGCAGCACGCGCTGAGCCTGTACGCGCGCTGGGAGCGAGCGGGTGAGCGGGCGCGCGGCGGCCCCGGCAGCGCAGGTGCCAGCAACCTGCACGCCGAGTCGGAGGCGCGCTACGCCCGCACCCTGCTGGACGAGCTGGTGCGCGAGCACGACTTCTACGACACCCGCGTGGATCCGCTCGGGCTGAGTTGGGCCGAGCACCAGGCTGCGCCGTGGACGTGCCCGCCCACCGACCGCCCCGCGTGCACCCACGACACGGACACGTGCCCCCGCCACACCGGCTGGCGGCGCCTGGGCGAGCCGTCCCGCGAGTGCGGAAGGCGTGCGGCGTGACCGCCCCCGCCGCGCCCGAAATGCCCACCACCCCCGTGGCTGGAATGGACGACCCGCGCTGGGAAGCGCTGCGCGCGCCGTTCGATGACGACGTGCTGGAGTGGAAGCCGCAGCCGATGAAGGCCACCCCGAAGGACCGGGAAGAGCGCAGGCAGGCCAGCGGCCGGTGCGTCAGGGGCGGCCACGCGCTGAACGGCGACGCGATCAGCGCGGACGACTTCTACTGCGGCGGCTACCACGTGCGGGCGGTCCACATCGCGTACGTGGGCCACGCCGAGCTCACCATGCGGCTGAACGACGTGTGCAGCCCGGTCGGCTGGGACTGGGAGCCCGTGGGCGTGGACGACCGCGGCTGGCCGATCATCCAGAACGGCGGCATGTGGATCCGGCTCACGATCCTGGGCACCACAAAGGTCGGCTTCGGGGACTGGGGCGACAACAGCGGCGCCAACGGCGTGAAGGAGCTCATCGGGGACGCGCTGCGGAACGCCGCCATGCGCTTCGGGATCGCCACGTACCTGTGGAGCAAGAGCGAGCGCTCGTTGGCGCTGAAGTACGCGGACGCCGCCGAGAAGGAGACGACGGCCCCGCAGCAGCAGCAGCAGCCCCAGCAGCGACAGGAGCGCCAGCAGGACCGGCCCGCCACGCAGCAGGCGCAGCAGGAGCCGAACGACTTCCAGAAGGCGACCGCCCGCCACCGCGCCGCCATCGCTCGGGCGCACCCCGAGTGGGACGCCGACGCGCAGCGCCAGGCGGTCACCAACGCCTTCGCGGCCGAGCGCACGGACGGCGACGGCAAGCCGCTGGCCGTGGAGAACGCCACCGCCGACGACTGGAACTGGATGGCGCAGGCGTGGGAAGACGAGGCCGACGACAACGAGGCAGCCGTGCGCGAGCAGGAGCTGCAGCAGCGCGAGGACGACGAGCACGCCGCGGCCGTGGAGCGGGAGCGCGAGGCGCAGGCCGAGGCGGACGCCGCCGAGTCCGCACCCGAGCAGCCCGCGGACGAGCACGCATCGGCGG
>Ga0210040_10001668_pt1 | contig 32969 bp, 29 predicted proteins | sample CryGeyCG12114_NA_FD_185462 | JGI IMG/M metagenome (GOLD analysis project Ga0210040, IMG submission 185462) | Groundwater microbial communities from aquifer - Crystal Geyser CG19_WC_8/21/14_NA (SPAdes) (version 2) | ecosystem: Environmental > Aquatic > Deep subsurface > Groundwater | place: USA...
AAATGCTAAAAGCGGCCTTTCAACGATGCATTCCCTATCAAGAAACATATCTTGAAAATTTCAAGCAAATCCATCTAGTAGTTTCGCCAAAACCGTGAACACAAAATTTCATCTTTTAAGCACCGTTACGTTTTCAGATAGGTCACGTGACCCAAAACTAAAACATTTTTTTTTAAATCAGTGATGCACTTGTGTGTTTTGAAATTTTTTATGCAGGGAAAACTCGAGCAGCTTAACATACCCAAAAATTTTGAGTTTGTTTAGTTCAGTAGTTTTCGTGCAAAAAAGTAATCTTTAGTTTTTGACTTTTTGAGACCCCGTTTGACGTACATTTTTATGAGAGGTCTCACGCCCTCTAATAATAGGAAAATACAGAACACAGACTATGTGAGAATCCATTAATACTCGATCGTACTCTCACAGTCACTTTGCAACTCCTCATACTATAACTAACTAACTAACTGCTATAACTACTGTCTGTTTCAAAAAACGATGGAAAAATTTTGCCCGAAAGTTATTTGGCATTCGTTGTTTTCTCCTGGTTTCCGTGTAAACAAGCTGGAGATGGACAAAGTTTATTTTTTTCCAGTAAATTGCATTTAAAATCACGCAATTTATTTCCATCTTTGAAACTCCTGTAAACTTATTGCTATAACAATGAGGCAACTTTTCTTCCATAAATTCAACAAATCACCATTTAACCAAAATAGCAAACTTACTATTGGAGAGGTTTCTTTTATTTTGAAACAGACAGTAACTAACATAACAGCAAATAACGAAAGCTTTGGTTATACTGCTGCTCCTAGCTCTCATCGCTCTGTGCATACGCCAACTATATAACTATCTGTAGCTATCTGTATGCAGTTAAGTTAGTTAGTTAGTTAGTATTTGTGTGTTGTTGTAATACTGTGTGTAGTTCGTTAGTAGTGTACTCACGGGCAATAAGCTGACTACTATGAACATGCATTATTATAACACAGGATAACATGCTGCATAGATAGATATATAAACGAGGCTGTAGGAGTTAAAGGAATGTAACATGGCGTGCAACACAACACATAGTGCATGCATGTTGAATAGAGGAGCAAAAACCAACTGGTCTCTCTATACCTTGTTCCACAGGAGGATACAAAAGTGGCCTTTTTAATTCCACGGCATTCCTGAGCCCCCCTGAGTAGAATAGAGTGTACAGCCTAATGAATATGTGTGCAGGAGGTTCACTAGTAAGTTTTTCATTAAAACAATTTTAGTCTTTAGTAAGTAGTGAGTTCAATTCATGCTCACACAGATGTGTTCACTCTTTGGCATTCTCTACTACTGCCTTTACTACTAACTAATAATAATCTAGTGTTGTTTTGTCCTCCTGTGCTCTGTTCTGTGTGCATCATCACATCACCATTGGATTGGTATTTGGACTATTTTTTCCGTAGATGACGGCGAAAAAAATATAAATTATTATTGTGTGTTTTTGTGAATTTGTGAGTGTGTCTGGTTGTGTTCATTTTTGACCGAGGAGAGGAGACACACATGTGAGTGCCGTAGTAAATGATATTGGGAATCAAGTGATGAGATCAAGACCGCAGGGCCATGTTGTTTGCATACCGTTCGTTTTGGCAGGAAGTGGTTGTTTGTGGTGAATCTTTTTGTTGTTGGCCCTAGAGGAGAGGAACTCTAGTTCTATGAGATTTCCTTTTTAATGTACATTTATAATGCCAAAACGAAGAAATGGAGAGATTCCACTCCCTGCAGGATGGGACATGGGTAGGGATTTTGATGGCAAATATTATTTCATTGATCATAACTCAAAACAAACCACATGGATTGATCCCAGAGACAGGTGAGTCAGTTGGCTACATGATAGAATTTGTTGATCAATTTTTGAGCTTATTGCTTGGGATATATATATAAATGCTTTGTAGAATATATTAGAAAGGAATGTGATAGCCCATTTAAGGACTTGCTTGTTGATAACATTCCGGTACACATCTCTACAGGTCGCTACGCTCTAACTGTATATAACCGATTTTCGGGAATGTGGAATTTCTTAGATAGTGTGAAGTATACTGGTACTTGAGTGTTGCAACAAATTGTGGTTGATTTTTTATGCAACATTTTTTATTGCCTATGGGGATCTTTTTTTGGGCTCCAGAAACCGCCACATTTTTTCGCTTCGTAAACTGACCGCTGGAGAGGAAATTTACTTTGTACTATACTGTCATTTAGACTAAAATATGTAATGGAATGTAGTTTTAATTTGAAATCTTGACGGATATTTCGAATTTAAAATTTTAGTAGTTTAAATTTTTATTTCGATTTTCAACAGTATAAATTACCAGAACAAAACCGAAAAACCTTTATTAAGTTTTCTGCATTTCACATATTTATGATTAACTAATTGAAAAAATGCATCCCATAGATCTTTTAAGACAAATCAGATTTTTTGACAAAGCAACAAACATTTCCTTCTAGAAAGTAGATTTATGTAGCTGGTGAAATGTTGGTTGATACTTTAGAAAAATGTCGTCCATAGAATTGTCTTGGAACGGATCGGAATGTCTTGTTTATATGCATCCCGAATTTTATAATCATAACAAATAACAACGTTTGTAACGCACTTGGTACTCCATTAATTTTAGGAGACGATGAAAATTACTATAGCATAATATAGTTTAAGTCCCAGTAGTCATAAGTACATTTAGTCTGGCATTCTGGGGCAATTTAAAATGCAGGTGTTGCTTGATCATGGATAAAGATTCACGTTTTTTTTAAAGCTAAATTGCCGTTACGAAAGTGTATTTATTACGAAAGCTCACTGTCACAAGAATTTAGCATTAAGAAATTTTCCAGAAACAAATAGCTCTAGGCATTATTTTAACATTTTAAAATAATCCCTTCCCCACAATTTTGATGAAAAAAAAAGTCAACCATTTTTTAAACGATTTTACTATAAGCAATTTGGATATTTATAGGGGTTAGGAATACACCCGAAAAGACAAAAATTTTGATTGTCTTTGCTTTTTAAATTTTTGTATGATTTGTCAGACATAATTTCCATACGGAATTCATCATATTTCAACAATATTTTCAGTAGTTTTTCATCCACCTCTAAGTAATACACATTTTAGCGTGGTTAATAAAATTCAGTGCTCATGTTTTTTATAATACTGCTTGGGGTACCCATTTTTTGAAAAATTCATATCAATTATTGGAATGCATCATTAACCTTGAGCCGTGTCACTGTAATACCAGTAACAACAACATGCGTACAGACATGTATGCTGTGAGTACAAACGATATGTGAACACAATGTATCTTATATATTTTTGTTGCCTCGAGGGAGTTCCTGGCTCAGGAATGTGCTGTTGTTGTGAAAAGGTTACACGCGGTCATATATATAGTACTGATCGTCGTCAAATAATATAATAGTAGTAGTAATAGTTGTGACTAACCAAGGGAGCAGTGCCCAATCAGATTGGCACATTGTGTCATTCAATTCCCTGGGATTGTAAATGTTGCCCGTGCAAAGATGTGTAGCACAAATGAGCAGTGTACACTAAGCGTGTGCTACACACGGATGACATGCTCTCTCAGTCAGACAAAAAGGGAACCAAACTCCGTGTATATGCAAACTGTATGTACTTATATCCATATGGAGATAATTATATGGGAGGGTGCATTCCAATGGATTATTGACTGGGATCTGTAGCATGTTATTTGAATATGTTGTTCTTGTCAAGAAGAAAGATGCAGTCTTGGGGAGTTTATTCAACGATTAAAAGTATAATGATTTTATACGATTATCCTATCAGTCAGTCAGTGACAGACTTATCGGTTTTATATAAAATTCTGCTTGTTTACTTGGATTGCATGTAGGGACAGTACTGACTGACTGCCTGGGTTCATTTTTTGTTGTAAATAACTGGATACGAAGTAAAGAAGGAAAAAATGTTGTGTGTATATTTAAAGGTTAAACTTGCACTTTATACTCTGGCTTATATTTTCGTATCAATTCATTGAGATATTCTGAGAAAGTTGTGCAATTGAATGAGTCACTCCTTGTTCCCAGTATTAAACAACATGGATTGGTTTGTGTTTGTGTGGAGCTTTTGTTTTTAGGTGCTGTGGTATACAACACGGGTAGCTGGCTATAAGATAGTTGGTTAGTTAGTTTGAGAAATTAGAGATACACCTTTGTGTAGTGCGTAGAAATAGGGGAATGTGTGTATGTGGTTTGGTTGCATTGACGTGGTTATGGAATAGCTTTATGGTGGGTAATGTTTTGTAGTTTAAATAGTTTCGGGTCTTTGGCAAACAATGAAGTCATGATCCTGAAGTGATTATTATCCCGTAATTAATGAACGACGTAGTTTCCGCGTATAATGATATTGCTTTGAGATTTGAACCATGGTGGCATGCCGCGATAGGTTATTGTAATGTGTGCGTAAATCAAAGAGGGAAGTAATATTTTCCACATGTGTGCATTGGTTTTGGTTTTCCGTTATCCGCTGAGTAATGCTGATTCATTTGATTTAGTTTACATGTATAGGGAATATTGTAGTGAATAGAGTTAGTGGAGAGTCACTGGAAAGGAATGCATATTTGTTTTTACAAATTTTAGTCTTTTTAAAGAGCAATTTACCTTGCGCAGGCTATAAGATATGCTAAAGCTCGAACTTTTTGAGAAATTGTAGGGTAAATACGCACATTATTTTGGAAAAGTGAGTAAAACTGAACGTTATAATTTGGTAATCAGGCTCTCATAGTAGTCTGCAATAACTTATTAATTGACAAAATACGAATAAGAATTAGTTTGCCAATTTGGGTAGTAAATCGTAAAATAAGTTTATTTGTCAGTCAGTAGCCTGTGTTGTGTTCTAGCTTGAAGTGCAAAGATTGATCGCCGAATAAATGCTTTTATGATTGACTTGATTTTAGCTGTCGGGCTTGCGACCAGGCATAATGAACGGCTTCAGAGTTTTTATATGATGAGTTCCATATGTAATAATAAGGATTCATAATTTTCCTTTATAGACTCACAAAACCAGCCACTTTTGCTGACTGCGTGGGAAATGAACTGCCGGTTGGATGGGAACAGGCATATGATCCCCTTATTGGTGTCTACTATATTGATCATATTAATCGTACGAGGAATTTATTCATAACTTTCCCAATTAACAATAAGAGTAGCAATAAATACTGTTTTGGTCAATTTCTCAGCAAATATTTGGTCACCACACCATACAAAACACGTGCGCTACTAAATCCAATATTACCTTCGGCGGCCATATTAGTTTTTGTAATTTGCGCCATATTGGATTTACTAGAGCACTTTTTTTGCATGGTGTGTTCGTATCTTCAATACATTTTCAAATATTTGCTGCGAAATTGACCGAAGCAGTATTTATTGATACTACTAACAATGTAGAATGTAAAAAACCCTAAAATGTTGCCGTATTTTTAACAGAACGAACTCAAGTTGAAGATCCACACTTGAGTTGGAGGGAATACCAAGAAGCTATGTTAAGGGATTACCTAAGTACTGCGAATGAAGAGCTGGAAGTAAGAACTTTTTGTGCTTTGTGTTCTGATTAATGATTATTTGATACAAAAGGAATGCAAATGACTCAAACTTTGCTCTTGTTTTTTATCCAGGCGAAAAAAGAAACTTTAGATATCAAGGCGAGACGTCTAGGAATAGCCGAAGACGAGTATGAGCATTTAACTGCTGCCCTGAGTGGAATGCACTCGGCATCATCTACGTCATCCCGTACGTACATTATTATAACTTACGCTATTTTTTCATTCTTTATTCTGCAGTCATTAAAAAGATTGTGTGACTTAGTTAGTGTCATACCGCATTCCATGCATACATGAACTGTCATTATAATTGTTGTTGACCAATGCTCTTTAACGTGCGTGTGTGTGGAATGTGTCGAGCGCAATCTGCATATTACATGCCTGGTGAACGTGGGCCCGTTGGGGGTTCAATGAGATTCCTTTCTCTGTTTATCTATTATCCAGTTGTCATGTAAATATGCTGTAGTAAGCTATGCTGCAGAAAACTGATATTTATGATGATGTCATGAAATTAGCTGGTTATGGTGACCAGGTGACGACAAATTATTTGTGCGCTTGTGTGTAATTTTGAATTGGGTTTTGTTTCACCTTGTATAGTGACCAGTACAGCCTCTACGGGAAGATATGATCCTGACTTATTGAAGCAAGACGTGGGGGTGGCGAAATTGCGAGTGCTTCGACTTCGTCAAGAATTGGAACAAGTGAGGCAGGAGGTTGCGGCCAAACAGAATGGTCTCCAAGCTCTGGCTCATGTGGAAAACAAGTTGTCGAATGGGAACTGTCTGACTGTGGGTGAAGCCCAAGCCATTATGAACGAGCTGCGAAACATTCAGAAATCGCTCATCTCTGGAGAGAAGGAGAGAGTAGAGCTCATGCAGAGTTTATCTCGTCACAAAGAAGATCTCACCAGATTGATAGCCTCGGAGAGTTCTCCGGACATCTCAACTCTTAGCATTCCTATCGAGAAATTCAGTACTGCTTCTCAAACTGACCTTTCGGGCGAGGTATTTTATTTGTTTTATTGGTTGAATTTGAGTTTAAAAAACAAAATTAAGACATGGAACTAAATTCCATGTATAATAGTGTTGAAATTGTTCATATAGACTGAAAAATTAAAATTGATTGGTTGTGCAACGTGTATAGTTGGTACCTCTGGGAGCCCGACTGGCGGAGATGACGAGACTGCGACTCCAGTACGACGAGAACCGTAAAGATGTTCAACGAATCCAACGGAGACTTGCAGAACTGGAAGAAGGTGTGGAGCCCGGTGAAGTTGAGTCGGACAAGGACCGACTCCTCCTGTTCCAAGAGAAGGAGCAACTTGTACGGGAGTTGCGAAGCATTTGTCCAAAGTCGAGACCTATTCATGAGATGGCAGGGATTCACCTGGAGATACAAAGACTGGAAAATGACCTAAGTCAGGCGGCTGAGATGGCCAGACAGAATATTGCGGACCGACTGCGACTCCATGAGGAGAAGCAAGGACTGTTGTACAAACTGCGTGATGCTCTCAACTCAATGACGACTTTGGAAGGACGTCTCAAGTCTCTATCTGCCAGCACGCTTAGCATGTCCTCCAGTTCTTCGTTGGCCTCCCTTAGTTCTAGCCAAGCGTCCAGTAAAGTAAGTATTTTAAAATATATTTGGGAACGAGATGCGTGTTATTGATAGTGCCAAATGAGTGGCATGGATTGATGGAATAATTTTGTACTTTAGGGATCACTATCCAGTCTCAGCTTTACAGATATTTATGGAACCCCGTCTACGCAACCTGATACTGTAAACATGACAGAGTTGTACAAAAAAGTAGAAAAACTTCTCCAGGTAAAGATTATAGTAGCTAGTTTAAGTAGACGTAGACACTATAGACTCGTTATATGTTTGCGAATCACTTGAGCAGCGTCAAAAAAGAAACTTACACTGATTGTTTGTATTTCCTTTTTCCAGGGTTCAAATATTTATAATTCCGCTTCCTGTGATCAGTCTGAAACATTGGGAGCTACCGTTCATAATGCTAGTAGTAGTAGTGGTAGTAATCTAAATAGTACTCATAACATTAGTAGTGGCTCCTCAAGCCGGAATTCTGTGACAACCATGGGGCTACTACAAGACCGAATTCCGAGTGTGGAGTCTGTCCCCTATTCAACGACCTCATCTCCCTCTGCCGTAGTTGTGACGAGCGGACAAATGCCATTTGTAAGTTCTCATCAGTCGTTGCCCTCATTGTCCCCTAGGAGTTCTTTGTCCTCCGTGTCTCCTCCGGTGTCCCCCTATGAGCTTGGGCCTCCGCCCTCGTATGAGCAAGCTTTCTTGGAGAAGAAGAAACGACTTGGGATGGATAGGCAGCAAACAGGGGTGGACGAGGCCCTTGCCGAGCTTTCATTGTCCAGTGAGAAATTTGAGGTATGTCTAACAGCTTGTGCATTTAACAAGTTGTATGTAAAAGGCTCTTATAGTTTGGAATAATTTTTCATTGGTTTACATTTACATGCAACAGGTGGAAAAGTCAGGCTCATATTCTGTGCTTCCACCGTTGAGTCCGATATCCGAGTATGTTGCCAATGAGGATTCAATTGTAGAGGAAGTTCATGAGGACATGGCACGTCTTCAGACTTCAGGAACAAATACCCGGTCAGTATCTGCTGCTGTAAGTGACGAGTCGGTAGCTGGGGATAGTGGAGTATTTGAGGCGTCGAATAGCCGCCGTGGTGACGGCACTGTGCTTCATGATATGAATGTGGATACTGCTCAAGTTCAAGTCAAATTAAGGTATGGTGGAATACGTTTACATAGACTGAGCGATTGTTCAATGTAACTGTTGGAGACAATGGGTTAAAAATGCATGATTTGAAACATGGTTGCAGGTACTCAGTTTCAGACAATATTCTTAACATGGGAATTGAGCGGGTCAGGAACTTGAATGCACTGTTTGTCCCAGATGAATATAAAATGTACGAAAAATCCTTCGTTGAATATTATGCTTATGTTTAGTCTATTTTGAATCAGTACGTGTGAGCTAACGCTATTTTGTGCGTTGTTTTTTAGATGTCTTAAAGCTGCTCTATTGCCTGCCATAGCGGGAGTTGTATGTCAATTCTGTACAAAGCCTGTGGAGTCTAGTGACAAGATAACATTGGGTGAAGACTTTCCTATCAGTGTCCCTTTGGGGAAATTATATGGGAAAACATTGCAGATCAATGTGTTTGGGATTTCTCCTACAGATGTTGAGTATTGTTTGGTATGTGCCAAAAGCCAAAACCAACTTTGAGCAACAACAACCAAAAGCTTTGTTTTTTCATGAAAACTTCACATTGTTCTAGTCTAGTGGATTATTTATTTTTAATATTTAATGATCAATCACAGGGCTGCTCCCAAGTGAGTCTTGCGGATTTCAGTGCCGACTCTGCGACAACAAGATGGTACAATATTTTGAGTTTTCACTTTATGAATGTGGAGGCTGTGACGCCATCCAGTAGTAGTGGTATTGACGCTGGAACAACAGATAGCAACAGCACTCTTCACAATATTTGTAATGGCGGGAAAAATAGCATTTCTTCGAGTGATTCAAGTGATGGGAGACTTGTGGGGACTGCCTGTGGTCTCCATACAACTCAAGAGAGTGATATTAGTTTAGCATGTACTTCTACGTCGGGGCGAGTTACAGCTTTGAAAGAGGAGTCGAGTGATGAGTCTACAATTATCTCTTCTCAGACGTCAACTCTGACGAGAAATCAAGGTAATAAACGATTGTTTTTTACTCTGTACATTTTGAAATCGGGGGAATAATATTACTCAGTTGGGATGAGTAATTATTGGTTGGAGTTTAATTTAAAATATGTGGATTTATTCTGTTATTTGTGCCTATTTAGATGCTGACACTTTGCACTACGATGTGGACAAATGGCACCAAAGAGCGGCAGAATGGCGATGTGCCTCAGAGGCATTGACTGAGAGCGGGAATGAGGATCAGGAGGAAGGAGATGAGGATTTGGATGATGAGCAGTCGCAACAATGGTTGGACAGTAATGTTCTAGCTCTAGAGCCTGAGTATTTGGAAATGGAGAACAAGTCGACGAATACAGAGTGTGTGTTTGTGCAAACGAGGCATCATAAGAGTGCAAATGGGCCTCAGTCAAAATCAATTGTGATCAAACGATCGCAGACATTTTCCCCGAGTGCGGTCGTCAACAAGAATGAATATGTTTGCAAGGTAAGTGTTTTTTTAAATCGTTTTAATTGGATAGGCAATGAATGGAATGAGAGTATGGAACAACTTTGAGCATCAATCAGTATTTGCATTATGAGAGAAGGAGAAAGTGGATATTTTTCTCATGCTGGAGGAGTAGGTGTGAATATTATTTCGTATTTGTCTATAGCCAATATATTTATGGATGAAATGAGTTTTAAATTCGGTTGTCTGTAGGAATGGAGGATTTTGAATGATGCCAAAAAGCTCATTAGGGCCTACTCCTATTTTAGACAGAGTGAGAATCTGTCCTTGGTAGTTGGTCCAAGAGCACACGAGAATGTGTATGCAAATGGCTTGTGTGTACACTTTATAGTCCACACTCTCCATACGCTGGTTTTATGTAAGGAGTGTAGCAGAGACGTTTAGATTTCGCAAGTCATACCGTTCTTTGTGCCATTTATTATAGGAATGTTGAAAAGAGCTTTTGCACACCACAAGCTTTGCTTTTTGCATACTTGGGATTTCAGTTGTCAACTGGATGTTTTGACTGTTTTGAGCCGTGTACATTATTATTGAGAATGAGATTTCTTAGAATTCTGTATGCATTTTCAACATCCTGTCTGGTTAGGGCGCTTCAATTTGCATACAAGTCTTTGTGCCAATAGAAAAAATTTGACATGCTAGCTTCAATGAGCTGTTGGAGAGAATGATTTTGCATTGCAAATAAGTGCACAAAACGATGGCTCATATAAAGTAATTTAAGAGTTCGAGTCTTAAACTATAAACTGGTCGATATGCTATATAGGTAGTTTTTGGCTTTTAGCAGTTATGTTACGTAGTCCCGTAAAACATTGCAGGCTCAACATAGTCCGATAAAATATTGCAGCCAAAAAACTCGAACAGGTCACATCGTTTGTAATTAGTATTGTACGTTTTTTGCATGGTGCGTTAGTTTTGCATAAATAGATTGCCACAAAAATTTATTTTCAGTGGAGAATTAGAAGGCTAACTCATAATTAGCATTTCATGTAAAGTATTTACTATTCACCATAATCTTACAAAGAGAAAAAATCGTTTAAAAATGTTGTATATTTTTGGCAGCTATATTTTCCTAAACCATCCATTGTCAAACTATATGTTCTGCCGAAAAATGTTTTCTGCAGGCTGCTTTGGGTCGCCTTATGCATTGTTGCGTGCATCGAAGAGTCATACGTTGTTAGTCGGCAATGTCATATCATGCGATGTTTTACATGTGAACTGTAATTTTATTATGTATGAAAACTCTAATGAACTGAATTTTTCACGCTGAAATGAATTTAAAAGTTTTTGTACTACTTTAAGGAAAGAATGCATGGAATAGCTAAGGTATACGACTGCATGTGTAAAGACATGGCAGTAAAAACCATATTTACTTGTGCCAGAAATTCCGGGAAAAAATTCTTTGCGCTATATAGTTAGTTAGTGAGTTTATGCATGCACAAAGTCTCTTTCTCATTTTTAATACACTATAAATAGCTATGGCGGAATACTGTCTAGCTGGACTCGCACAATATTATGCAGCTGTCACTCTGTTTTTTTCTCTTTACAGTATCACAAGTTATATAGTATTTGTTGGGAGTTACGCCATTCCGGGCTATATAATGCATTGATTTGTTTTTTCAAATATATATTTTGAGGAAATAATCATGCAAAAATGGTAGCATACAAGTCATTAGTCTGTAAATGTTTGTCTCATTTTCCCATTTCGTTGTATTGCTCTGAGTTGGAGTGACAAATTAAAGTTTGGTACGGAAAATAAAACAAACTAAACCCTGACCGAGTTCATAATGAAACGAGCTTCTTGGCTGTTACTCTTACATGGAAAATTATTATTTAAAAAAAACTGTAGGGCCTTCACCTGAATGTATAGAATATTTCTCGTGGCTCCATCCATAGTGTGTGGGTTGCTGTATTTACTCATAAAACGGGGAAAATTCACAGGCATGTAATGCATGCTTGGTAGTTGTAATGGAAAACATTTTAAACGTATTATTATTATTATTATGGGGATGATGCAATTATATTCCATTTCAGAAGAGAAGACGAGAGGGTTGTTTTGCTTGTTTAGTAACCAGACATTATTATTTTCATTTCCATTGTGGTTTGTTGCTTTGAAATTCTGTAAAACTAGCCATGAAACCTGCATCGTCCTACGACTATAAACTATCTTTTGTTCTTAAATGGACAGTAATGAAGTTGTTGTTAGTCCCTCCCGACCATAACATGTTATTAATTAAGGTAAAAACTTTTTTACAGCTGAATCGAAGTGATAGTGACAGCTCTGTGCAAGTTCGGAAACCACAATTCCCTGCTGGTGCTGATGGAGATACAGCTGGGGCCTCGTCTTCCTCATCTGGTGCTACATTCCATAGGGGATCAATGGAACGGCGGTCTCTGCGATGGAAAAAGATGGCGGCTGCAGCATCTTCAGCAGTCGTGCCTTCCATGCGAGTGAAATCCAAATCCTCGGGAGCAACCGTCCGTACCTCCTTGGACTTGGAACTAGATAGACTTGTAAGTAAATATTTTGGTAACAAACAGTCGACTAAATATTAGTCATGAAGTATTTTTTACAGATTGTAAAATATGTATGAAATAAAAATTGTCAACTGTTTTTTTATAGGCACAACAATGTCGTCTTCAAAAGTTGCAAGAGGAGATCCGACGACTGAGAACGTTAAAAGAGCAGCTGGAGTCAGCTAAAGCTGCTGGTGACCAGGAGAAGATGGTAACATTATTAGAGGATGAAAGACTTCAAGTATTGTTCTCACAAGCTGCCGTACTGGATGCGATCAATCCCCAGAGCAAGGAGGCTGTAAAAATGGAGAGTCTACTTAAGAAAACATCTCGGGAAATCTACAAGCTAAGGAAAAGTCGAACGCCCAGAGGGAAATTGGACCAGATATCTTTCAAGTAAGCATTGCTATTTTGAAAGAAGTGTTGCTTGAAACTCAACTCATATTAAGTGCAAGCTTGCTAATGATTTGTGGCCTTTTTTTTTGCAGAGAGAAAATGGCATTTTTCACGAATCTTCCTCCCACCCTTGCAAATCTGACTGAAGAGCAACTAATGATGGGAACATTGGAGGACGATGGTGGTGCTCTGACGACTACCTCTGCAATGGTAGACCAACAGAGCTCTAGTAGTCATAAAACTAGCCTAAGTAATGATTGTATTTTAGGTACTCGTGAGAACATGAACATGGTTTCCATGGGGGACAACAATACTAGTAGTATCATTGTAATCGGGGAGGAAGGGTCTTCGAGACTAGGAGGTAGCAATGTTTTTATGAGTACTAGGAAACAAGAGACTGACTCGAAAGGTTCATGTAATAGTAATCATCTGCTTGGCACCAGTGGGGACACTAGGGGCAGTAACGCTAGTAGTAGTCATAGTGGCAGTAATAATGTGAATGTCACATTTCGGCTGAATATCAATGGTAGTGGTGATAATGGTACTGCGCCTACTATCTTGTCTACTATCACTGATGAGTCTACTGGTGCAAATTCTTCTCAAGTAAACATTACATCTATTAGTAGTGGTAATAATAATAATAATAATAATAATAATAATAATAATAATAATAATGGTGTAAATGCAGCTCATAGTAGTAGTAGTAATAGTAATAGTAAGAGTAGTAAATCCCGTATTGAATATGTTGTTGAGCTGTAGCGAAGCTCTTATTATCCTGCAAGGGTCTGAACCGTTAGTTTATAGATGGTTAAAGTTAGTTAGGCAAAAGGACTTTGAGCTATAGGAAATAGGAAGCAGACATATGAAGTTGTGAAGATGTTTATTTGCTCGGAAAGGTTGGATTGACAGGGAAGTTGAGAACTGGTACTACTGGTAATAATGTTTAAATAGTGTGCTGTTTGCTGGAAATAGAAGGAAATGGAAGTTTTTTTTTAAACGAAATTTGTATCTTGTGGTATGTGGCTAGTGTACACAGGAGATGAATGATTATTGGTAGTTTAAGTAGGAACTAATATTGTTGTACATATTTTGTAGGTCAAGTGATGAGGATGGAATGTATTTATCCTGGTGTATAATATTTTTTTGTACAAATTGAAATGTTGACTGTAGGTTGTAGCCATAGTTAGTATTGAGTGCACGTAATCTTCTCTTCAGAGGGGATACTATAATATTAAGTATGCCGTAAAATGATGCAGTCTTGAATCCTAAAAATTACGTAGGCAACTAGTTGTTTGGAGGGAGGGAGAGTTTATATAAATATATGTTATATGAAAAGAATATATTTTAGGGATATATTTTGGAAGAACAAAAAATGTCATATCGTGGCCATTCTTGTGATCATTGCCAAACAGAGGTGCCATCTGTATTGATATAAGAGCAGTATATATTATTTCTGTTGTACTGTTCCTCACAAATGTTTATGATTTGCGAAATTTTTTTAACCAGTGTTGGGATGTATGATTTTTTAAAATAGTATGTAGCATGTATTATGTACTATGAAGAAATGGGAAACACACGGGGAGCTACTCACAGATATGTGTTTATAATATCAGAGTTTAATTTTTATTCGTGACTCTTGTATGCATGTGTGAAATTTTAAGGACGTGTGGTGTTAACAAAGGATTGTAAGCGTGTGTTTGCATTTTTCAAGAGCACTGAAACAGCGATACCAACATTTATTTTGAATTTTATTTACTTCGTGCAGATCTGTACTTCGTTCTTCCGGATTCTTTGGAAGTGGTCCAATGGGACCCAATAAAAAGATTTTTTTATCAATGAATTTCTGTTCTACTTTGCATTATATTTTGTTCCTTAACTGGTGGCATGCTAGCATTCAGAGGAAGGAGCACACTCGGCTTGTTTTTAAACAGAGGTGGAAATTGGGAACCAATCAGGCTGTATGTGTCGTGTGCATATTCCAAAAGTGATTGATGGATAAAATTTGTAGTTAGTTAATGTTAAAAGTTCCTCGTGTCACAATCGAAGACTCAATATCAAATCATTAATTTTTATAGAAAAGGCAATTATCCGGTTTGACTGACTGCTTTAAAAAGCCAATGTTCTGCGCCTCAGCGTTTAGTAGAAGGATGAAGAAGGGAATGCAGTGTATATTATGCTTGTATTTGCCTTCGGTAGCTTAAAGATAGTCAGCTCGGCGTAAAGGTAAAGTTTTGTATTAATGGAGCGCCATTTAAGATGTTTTTTAGTGGTTTATGTAAATCGTGCATTACATATGTAGATGCTGATGGGGCATGTGGTCGTTATTTGGTGCGGACCTGGTAAACAGTAATTCAAGGGATTAGTATTGATGGACTGACCCAGTGTGATACTTTAGTGCCATCAAAGATTAAATTTCAGGCTTTTAATGTGGCCCAGAAGCTCTACAGATGTAATCAGCTGGGCCAGCTTGTTAACTTCAAACGCAGTGCAACTGCTGTCTAAATTAAGTAATTTGTACTTTGCATGATTCCTCTTTAACTGATAAAGAGAACCATCATCGTAATCACCGTTGCACTGCTGGCAAACACAAAACAAGTCATAACGAGCTAGTATGAGAGCAAATGAGCAATTGTGATCAATTAGATGTGTCTGTAGTATGTAATTTTGATAATTTTGTACTACAAAAGACTAAAGAAAACTGCAGCTTATTAAACTAACTAAAAGTGATTAGCAATGTGTCCGTCTGAATACGATCGTGTTTATTGTGCATCAAAGTGGGATATGGGTGAATTGTACTAAAGGTTTAAAAATGAAGAAATGCGATGCACAAGGGGTTGATGAGGGGCACTTGGTATGCCAATTCCAATGAATATAATCCCGCAGTAAAGCTCATTAATAATGCAGTGGAGGTCGAGAATAATAAACATTATTCAGAGGGAGCGCCACAAATGATGTTTACTGATGGACTGACTGGAAGCACTGTAATAATGTACATTGGTTGTCAATGTGCTTGTGTGTGACAAACACTATAAAGTTGCACACGTCAGTAGTAGCTTTGATAGGAATGTGTAGTATTTCCCATCTTTTGGCCACTGCCCATTGTATTTCCAAGTTTCGTTCGACTAGCGTTTCATTTAATTCCTGAGCTGAGCAGATCATTGCTCATTTTATGCATGTAAAGCCAGAGCGAATAATTTCAACTGTTCTGCTTTATATATTTTTCAGATAAAATGGAGCAGCCCGAGCCGAATAAAATATAATACTTATGTATTCGCAAAGCTTTATTGTTATGAATACAGTGGTAGCGTTGTTGTCAAGGAAACGGTTACTCATACTCAGCTAACATCACTTATGCTTTTTTACTACATGCTGACTAGAATAACGAGCTTTTGGACAGATAGACTTGGGACCGTGTGTCTAGGAATAAGGGTCCATAATAAATAATAAACCGATTATTCTGCATGGTTTACAAGAATGCTTACTTGGTCTCGTTGAACCCATGGGTAATTCTTGTGTTCCTTTGTTCACTAACGGTAAACTAAAAAATAAAATAATGCAGGTGGAAAAAATTAGTCATAAACTTAACAAAAAATGAACCCACATGATTCATCAAGTGTAGAACAATTCAAAAAGGGATATTTATTTTCAACTATATGGTTTGGATAAAGGATGGAAAATAGCATTGGAGGATGTTTGAACGCCGTGGTTCCCCAACCCAGATGTATTGATTATAACGAACTTTGCTCAATTCCATGCACTCGCATATATAGCACTAACAAAGTAACCTACACTCCTGCAAGTACTATTCTCCCAGGTGAGGAAGTGAGCTATTGTTATTGTACGTGGTTCGTATTCAGTCAGTCAGTGGTATGCAAACTTTTGTTTTCAGTCTTATGTGTACAACGCAACTAAATAGAGATACTTGCTAACTAACTATCTACTGACTGAAACTTTTTTTTGGCAACTACCAATTTCCAATATCGTCTTTATTGAATCCACCTACACCTGGGTGGCTACTCAAACTAACTTGCTCACGCAGTTTTTTCAACAGTGATATGCGTGAGCGTACGGAAATAAAGAAAAAGGTTGAAGTAATAATCACAGAAGATTCTATCCAATGGTTCGTGTAATCATGCAGTGCACGGTAGCATTAGCGCTCACTCATACACAGCATGTTCTAAATCATCTTGCGGAATTCATTCTCGGTCAGTCATTTTCATTCCGTGCATGCAATAGCACAACCTATGATAAGTGTTGATGTTGCAATCATCTCGTTAAGTTAGTCAGGAGTGTAAAACTTGATTAGTTTGTTTGTGGTGAAAAAAAAAATTAAAAGGAAAAGTGACTTTTCCATGCGGTACAACAAATGTTTCCCAAAGCATGGGACTGACTAACTATATAAGCAGCATGAGAGAAAGTGAATCCAAGTAGCGAGTAAAGGATCTGCAGCACACCATATGTACGTCTTCATGGATGGGGCATTTAGAGGCACTTCCCTTCACAATTTTCTCCTTGTTGTGATTATTTGTGGATCTTATGGGAGAGATATTCGAAACACAACAGGTAACTTGGAAATCAGATATTGGGTTGGTTTTGTTAGTGTGTATAATTTCGCATTTAGAGTGAGATGAACACTTAATGGATGGCGTTTAGTATGATTGATTGATTCACAGTAATCCGTCATTGCTACCATCACATTTATACTTAAATTTTAAACATTGGTTGTTAGGAATTATGAAAGCATGAAAAAGCAAATTGCCAAGTCGAGTATGGTCATACATTTTGAAATGTTTTGAATGTATTCAATTATGGTTCATGAACTGTAGTTGTTTTGCACTGTGTGTATACTATAAGAGTTTACAGTAAAATTGTTTGCGTTTGTGCAGTGCAATGAACTGGGAATGCAGGGGTTTGAATTATTAATTTCCTTTGCTCCAATTTAAAATAACAGTAGAACTACTAAAATAGGGTTGGTATTTCAAGAGGTGGACAATAATACATTTTATCCGGCATGTTATGTTGAACGAGCATTGTGTAAAGGAAGGTCTCAAGTATGAATATGTAAAGAGTAAAAATGTGGATTCTAAAAACAAACAATGCAAAGAAATTATTTAAAGTTTATAGAAAGCAAATATAAAGCTTCAAGTTTGATATTTAAACACAATTTGGTAATTTTTCACGCTTTAAAATGCACATGCCAGGACAACTTTTACCAAAAGTGTCAAAAATACTACTTCTGTTATTAAGTTTGATTTAGGAACTCCTCGCTGCATTCGTGACAGGCATATATTTTATTTGCGTACTCATTTCCTGTTCTCTAGTTTTATTTGGTTCTTATGAACCTACAATCCTGTGAAAGTGATGTCTATAATTTGCAATACACGAAAAGCACTCAAACCCATTCGTTCATATGAACTATGTACATCTATAATTTACAGCTATCATCCATTAGACCTGTTTCGCGTGCTACACGAATCATGAAATCCAGGTGAAGCATCGCTCCCACTCGTTGTCAAACGCAAGGAAACAAAATGACACAAATTATTTCATATTTTTTTGTCCTCACAATTTATAGCGCTTTCTGCACCAGTGTCTGTCGGCAACACAGTGAAAAGCAATAGGTTGCAAAGTCCATGTTTCTGTTCACGAGACAGAATTTACGATAAGCTTTTCAATAGACAGTAAACTTTGAAAAAAGCTATTCACGTCAATTACAATTACAATTTCACCTCGTAGCATACATTTCCTATTCTGACAAATTGTTACACATCTCGTAATAAGATGAGTAAACCTTCATGAAATTAAATTTTAGTGCGGTCATAGCATGCATACATGATTTTAATACTAACTAACCAGTGTTTACAAAAGGCACCAATAATCACCTGATCTATAGTTATACAAAAAAAAACAGGTGATTTGTTAACACTTTTGCACTCCGGATGACTATGAGTAAGCATTTGAACCGGATGCATTCTTATAATTTGAGTGTATCTAGTTAGTTGAAAATCAAGTAATTGGGTCAGCTGGAGTTAGTTGCTGTTCAAAGCAAAATTAAAACCCTATAAAGCCCTCTGCACATTCATCATGTGCATTCAGTTTGCATTTTAGTCTACATTGCCTTTTCTTGATAAATCAATGAAAATATACACCATGGACTTTTTGGTTGTACAGAAATAACAGACGTGAGCCAAGTGGACGAACGATTGAATACGATGATCCGAACACGTGCATTGGCAACTCAACCCTCGCAGTATTATACGCCTTCACTTCGGAGACAATACAAGTATTTGCAAAAAAATTGCATGTTAAAAATATAATGTATAGTATAAAAGAAAGGTAGAAATGTTTGTGATATTCTCATTTATTACTTTTTCGTTTCGTGAAAAGAAACATTGCTTCAAAAGGGCTGGCAGAACGTCTATAGCATGCACATTGCAATAATTATTGATTGCAATGCTTTTAACAGCATTCTTTGCTTCCGTATAATGTGTACGTAGACATGTTGCATGAATAAAGCTGTAAAATGTCACTGTTTCACGAAATTAATTAATTAACAACAGATTGGAAGATTTTTTTTGGACTGGATCCGGAGACGGTCCAAATCTTGCCGACTCAGGAGATGGACTAGCCTGGGAAGACAATCTACCAGGAGTTAGCTCTGATGGTGCGTACATAAGGGTGACCAAAACTCGGATTCTTTACAAAACTGTGATGACAACGATTTATCCAATTGGAATGACTCCTACTATAATATATTCACCAGTCGTTTCCACACCTGAGCTCCCACTTTCTTCTACGTATATAAACACTCGATTCGTCTCTTCAGGTGATGCATTTAGTAGTGTAGAGCCAACTAGAAGTTATACACAGGTTGTGGAGTCCACACCTCTTGTAGGGCCGCCAAATGATAACAAGACTGAGTCTTCAGGTCCATCAGAAGAGATTCTAGCTTCCGCTTCCAATCCTGTTTACTGGGTGCAAACAATCATCAAAGCAAATGAGACAGATGTGAAGCCGGAGCCAATATTTCAAATGAATATGCAGAAACGTCTTGCCCGAGTCTACGCATTTGCCTTCAAAAGGCATTTGCTCACTTCACTGGGCGTCATCAATAGTACCAATGAGCAGCTTAGGTTATTACCAGATTCTCATGGGAATGACGCTAACAATTTAAAGGTCCGTCCAAGACGGTTCTCCGATAGGGATCAGGAACGTGAGCTTCAATGGGAATTCCTTGGCCATCAGTACACTTCTAGTCGACTTCAGCAATTAGCATTAGCCACTATGGACGTGAGCGTATCTATTATTAACATTACTACGGAAGACCCGAATGCAGTGAGCATGAGATATGTTGTTTTTGCTGAAGGGAGTCCAGTCCTAGGCTCAGCAGCTGTTAAAGATTTGCGCTACATTTCCAGCCGAGAAATGAACCAAGAGATAGGATATGAAGTGATAAATAAAGCAGAAGGCAAGTTTTTGACTTTTTTGTCATTGTTTTCATATCATGTAGGTTTGCTTTTACTTCAGGATCAGTTTTATTAAGCCTCAAGGAAATCAACGGTAACGTTGTGGTATCTGTGTAATGTTTTTCTCAGATTTTATAGGGCTGATAGGCTTATAGATTTTATAGTCTGTTGGCTCATTTTTTCACTACTACAATAAAAAAATATATAAATTGTCCATGTTTACTTTTACAGCACTAGTATCACCACCGGAGCGAATATCTTCTGCGGCTGGTTCGTCCCCATGGTTAATAGTGGCAGTCACTACAATATGCCTGATGGCAGTTCTCATGTTAATTATAATGTTCATGGTTTGGAAATGGAAGCATAACCGCCTAGGAGATTCAGTGCCTTTGGCAAGACCACAGTCAGGTATTCAAGGTGGCGTCTCCAATCCGACTTTTCTGGGCCCAATGGTACATCATAAAAACTTTAAAAGATTCATTCAGCCTAAAAATCAAGTTTTTATCGCATTCTATACTGTTTCGTCCTTAACGTGCATTCTGCATTAGCTATAATGCAGCCGGTAGATTCGCTAACCATATAAAAAAGAATCCCTCGTTTAATTTCTTAAAAGTTTCCACCAACACTAAAAGCATACAGAATGCACGTTATTCGCTAGCCATGACTTTCATGCTTGTCTCTCTAGTAAAACTTCTAATCCATTTATAAGTGTATACACCCAAACGCTACTTTTCTTTTATCTTCATCGAGGATAGGAAGCATGGCTATGTTATGCATGCATTATTGGTATTGAACAAACTTTGATTGCCCCTCTACCAACTAATGATTTTGGTTTGATACCATGATGATGGGTGAAGGTCCAATATCACTATCGCATTTATCTACAGTCTGGCAAGTCTGGCTTTGTTCCTTCCTTCCGTCCATTCTACTATTATATATACTCACGAGCCAATGTATTGACTAGCATTTCATACTTTGTTTGTGGTGCTCATGATTTGTACTTCAGACAAGCTACTACTGTAGTTAAACCTCATGGTTCAATGGCATGCAATATGGCTATATAATGGTATCCCTCTCTCTTCTATTTAGCGCTGACTAACTAAGTATCTGCATTTCTTTCACTTCCAAATTACGGGTCGTAACTTGAGTGCATGGTCCCAGTAAAAGCCGTAATATTTACTGAATACCTATGTAGAATGAACTATGTAGAGTACCGGATTGGATGAGCTTTCTGTTTGTACTATTTATATACTGCCAAACTGCCAACATGAAACATTTGAAATAAATACACCGCTTAACTTGTTTTATTTGGTACCACAATTTCCAGAGCCATACCGAAAGAGACTTTCATCCTAAAGAAGTCGACTTAGGCTCAAAATCTAGTATGAAAGCAGTAAAGCTACAATCAGATCGCAGACACAGTAGTAGCAGCAATAGTAGTAAAGATGAAACATATTCCTTTGAAAAATCCGCCGATGGCAGTCAACCTTCCCCCCATAGTATAGCCTCAACCCAAGGAAAATTGGCAGCAGATTTGAAAAGTTTACTTCATGGCGGGCAGCAGGACCAAACCCGAGGAAAAGCTCAAGCTCAAAAACTTAGTAGTAGTAGGGCGCCTTCAAGCCAACCAAAAGAAGAGAGAATTGTCACATCTCCCCGCCGTAGACCAAAACTACGGATCCCAAGAAATAAATCTCGATCTCAAACCCCCAGTCCGAAAAAGACAATAAAAACCAAAAAAGTTCCCGCACCTCGACGGCCTCAACGGAAAACAGACTTAACAAAAGGGTCGGAAGGTAAAGGGGACATCGATTCTGAACGTCCTCTACCCGCTACGCCTTGTTCTCCGGAAGATTTGAAAACTATTTCTGGGGGTTCAGTGAAAAAAACTGATCAAATCTCGTATGGAAATCTGGATGTTTGTTTGGATGAAGTGGCAAAAACGCCAAGTGATAATGCTAGACGACTGATGGGAGCCAGACCAAAGTCAAGTGGACTTAAAAAACGAAAAACCGCAATAGGTATGAGGCTTCCGGAAACTATTGATGAAATTTCAGATATCCCATCCGAAGAATCAAGCTCCCATGAACAGGATAGAGACCTGAGTGAAAAAAGTTTTGATACCAGCATGCTTCCTGGTTTCAAAAAGGATGCACAAGTTCAAACACCGACCAAAGAGGTAGGTATGGATTTTATTGCGAGAAAGCAAACTTTGGGGTCCAGGAGACACAGAGAAGCCAACCCGACATCTTCCGAAGAAAGAAATGTACCAGATGTGACCGTTTCCACAGAGTCCGAAGAAATAGTTGAGCTACATCACATTGATTCGTCATCTGGAGATAGTAGCAACCCTCTGGGACGCATGAGGAAAAGATTTCACCAGTTTCTTGACGATGCATTTAATGTTATGGGTGAGCTTGAAAAAACATTTACTTATAGTAGCTGAGAATGGTTTATAAACGATGAACACTCAAATGATTTGTAGTTGAAAGCATTTAAATATTAATGGATGAATGTTAATTAATGACTTCAGCTCAATTCTTTATTGCACTAATGTATTCTCACTTTTCAGCATCAGGGAAAAAATCTGCAGATGAAGAAGATGGTCGAGCGCAGTCAGCAAAAGTATCGATCTCACATCAAATAGAAACTAAAGATACAGTTCGGCCATGGACTACTCAACTGATACGAGAACAATCTGTACACAGACATCGTCCCAAGTCAGCCAGTGGCATGGGCCCTCCTAAACGTGCGTGGGTGGCAGGATCAGAACGTCGTGTCAAGTCTGCCAGTTCAGAAGTTTCAGACAACAAGGAAACTGCTCAAAATGAGAGAGACATATTCCCAGACGTAGAAGAAGAGGGTGGGGAAATTGAGGAGGAATATGACATCACATCCAATGTATACTCAAGTGGGCACAGTACAAAGGAAATATCCATGTGGGATAGTCATGAAAATATTCCTGCTATGAAAAGACCTTCTGGACCCGCGTCTTCAACTGCACATATTTTCCCTAACTATCCTGTGTATCCAGATTTTCCCATATCAGTTGGAGATGGACATAATACTCTAAAGGTATCCGCCCCTGCTGTTCCTATTATTGAAGCTATTAAAGAAGAAATCAAAAAATTTGAGAAGAAAGATGACGATTTTTAAAATAAGTGTTTCTCGTATAATTCTTACAGTTAGTTGAGAATCTCTGGTTTGTCAAACATTTTTTAAAAGAAAAATCATGGAATGCAAATAAAGTTAAGAATTGGCATCAAATAGTTGTAACACCAGTCCTTATCTCGGAATTTTCACCAATTTTTTATAATAATTTACTAATGTTGCATATCTTTGATGCGAAATGTTCTGTAGCTCTGTAGTGAATGCTGTTGGTAGGTTCACACACACTCACTCAAATGCAATACAGTACAAAGATCATGGGTGGATCTGAAAACTAGGTAGGATTACCTTTTTATTTCATTCCAACACTTTTGTCTAAAGTCAAGATATACATATTTTGGTGATATTATTTTAAAAGAAGGGACTAAAGATCAAAAGTAGTAATAATTCTTCATGCGGCTTTTAGAAAGCACATTTCCATAAAGGTGTACCTTTTGGTAGACTACTACAAGTAATATTTGTTTGTACCTTTTGAACGAGGGAATGAAATGCAATTACATTTGAGAAAAACTACGAGTAATAGACTAACTAAATAAACACATGTTGTTTACAGCCACAAAATCTATGTAGTTGGTATAATAATATATGACACCATGTCATGAGATTAGATGAGAGAGACGAGTGATGAGATGAGATACTGACTGACTGTGAATGACACTATTGAAACGTTGGCTGGAGACGGTTGGCACATTTGCACTCCTTTATTTCTTCCCCTTAACCTAAAAGCATATAACATGTTTTAAAGCTTCAACACATTAGTATAATATGTGACTAAATACATGCATATATATTCTGCGTATATATATTTTATGATATTCCACTATATATTCCATCCAGTGAACTCATCTAAAGCAATTTACATAATAATTAAGCAGAAGAGAATTTCCCGTCAACTGTTTTGTGAGACAATCATCGTCCATGTTTGAATTGAAAACATAAGTTGTGCATTCACGATCAAATTGCTTATCGAAAAAACTGAATCCACCAAAGATTATAACCAAGGCACAAAATGAATGCACATGCAAAGAAACCTTGTCTGAACTACTGTTTAATTGCATTAAATGAATACAGTTTACTACAGAGATCTATTTAGCTGCCAAAGGGCCATGCTTAATCATACGAGACAAAGAAAAGTTACAGATCGCAATCGCGTAGTTTATAGAAGGAGAGAGTGAGAGAGAGTGAATGAGAGAAATCGAGACAGATAGATAGAGAGAGCGAGAGACAGACGGTTGTACTAAATAATGAACCATGTTTCCAATTCATTTTCATCATCACTTAGAATTATCTTTGGAGAATCAAAATTTGTCAAAAAAGAAGAATCGTTATCGTAATCGAAATCGTAATATTCATCTGGACCACGAGGGGGAAGTGCATATTTGGGCTCGCCCAGCATTGAAGTTGATGATGAAGCTTCAGCTACACATTGACAAACATTATATTTTGTTGGTTTTGTAGTTGATTTTGTCCATGAATTGATTGAAAAAGAAAAATGCAAAGAAAGACAGGGGCATGCTACATGACAAACCCATAATATAATAGTCTCATGCATTGCAATCAAGACGAAAAAAGCAAGAGAATCAGAGCAAGTTGCAAGCCTGACTCACGACTTCCTTCTGCTTGGCACCAAAACCTGAACAGCCCATTTGTGCCATGGCTTCTGAAGTGAGCAAAGCTACTTTGTTTTCACGTAATCGTTTCAACAATGGATCTCTATCATTATTCCGTCCTCCCTCATTCCCTCCTGTTTTTACATCATTCTTAACATCATTCTCAGGTGTTTTCGCATTGCTTTCATTGTTTGTCGTATTATCGGCCAAAGTAGCTTTGGTTATGAGAAAACTCTCATCTTGCGTCTGATTCTTTGCCGACGGCGCAGGTTGCGCTTCTGGTTGCAAAGGCTTACTTTTCTCTTTCTCGTCTGCTTCCTTCGCGTCAGCAGTCCCATTCACTTCTGCAGTCGTCTTCTCAGGGCTCATCCCATCCACGCTCCCGTTCACCACGGTCCCTTTCAGCGATGCCAAAGCGTCATTGGTGGTTTTCTTGGGAGAAGTGAGCCACGGCACCAGGTCCGGTGTGGGTGACACACTTCGTTTCACATTCTTAGAAGGAGAAGATGGACGACTTCGGTCCATTTTTAGCTTCATAGGAGACAGCATTGCCGAGTCCACAGTACCTTTTTTTTCTTTCCTAGGTGAAGGATTCGATTCGACAGGATCATCTGCCTTTTTATCTATCGCAATCTCTGGCGTTGGAGTTTTCGGTCGATCAATAGGTACAGAGAGCGATGCTGTGGAATTCATTGGTGTCACAGGAGCAGGAGCAGCAGCAGCAGCAAGCTTAGCCGCAGCGGTGTTCGCGGCCCCTGCTGCTACCTCTTTTTTACGACCGGCTTCCATCATTTCTGCCACTGTCGCTCGGGCTGCTAGAAGATTCAATGCTTCTGATGACGACTGCTTACTTAAGTCTTTCTTTTTACCTCTCGCAGGTTTTCCTGTGGCTTTTTCCGCTACGTATAAAAAACGAGTTAAATCAAATGATAGAATTACTAAAAATTTGAAAAAAACAACGGTAACTGAATAAATAATGAAAATGTGTACCAGTAGAAGTTGTAGACTCCACAGTGCCTTGCTTAGTTAGATCTCCTCTACGAGGAGCAAGCATTGAAGAAGTATGCTCCAATGACCAGTCAAACGTACTACATTCATGCAAAGGAATTCTAGCCTCTCGTCCCGTCAACCAGTATGTGTCCATCTCACCTACATTTTAAGAGCCATTAGTTGATGCATGCAATTCGTTCCCTTTCACTCTTTTCAGACTCAAGAATGAGATGAATGCATGCAAGTAAGTACGCCTCAACTTTTAACACTTGCCTTTCCCTTTCACACTGACTGTTCCACGCTTTTCATATTTGTATGGAGTAGATAATAGCTCCATTGTGGACTCCGAAATCTGAATCTTTTTAGCCACACTTGTTGATTCCATTCTGGATGCTACACAAAAATTGTCGGTCACCGTTGCATTGACAGTTGATAAAAATTTATATTTTCATAAATACTGTAAAAATATGTTTCCTCTATTCCGTACATGTATTCACGGCATCTCCAAAAAGACAGTACCGGGGCATCTTGGTGCCTACGACACCAGCTACAACCATTCCAGAATGACAACCCACACGGAGGTCCAAATGATCCAACTCTGTGTAACAAAACATCAAAAATGAACACATAGACACTAGTACCTACTTTAAAAACACATATGCTGCATTGGTTTACAAATCATACCGCCAGATGGGTCCTTAATAGCAGTGATAGCGTCCATCATGTCCATAGCCATGTCACAAATTCGATCCGCATGATTTAGTTCAGGGATCGGGGCACCTAAATTCATTCAGTCCCAAAGTTAGAAACTGTAACTCATTGCTTGTGTAACAAATATTAAGTCTACCTGATACGACCATGTAAGCATCTCCTATTGTCTCGACCTAAGCATGCAATTTTAAAATGAATGGATTTGTAAAGCCATACTAATGATCTTTTACGTGCGAACAAACCACGCACCTTGTACACTCCATTCCTCTCAGTAAGCCTATCAAACAGAGAATACATTTGATTCAACATAGAAACTACTTGTAACGGAGTGATTCGACTGCAAATTGTCGTGAAGGACACAACATCAGAGAACAGGATGGATACGCAATCGAAAACCTGAAACAACCCAGTTATTGCCATGTGAAACTCTTAATTGCGCACTAAACAAAAGCATATGTCTGTACTACGGCAAGAAAAGCTTGTAAGAGAACCATAACTGACTTCACAAGTATCCACAGGATTTTCTCCTCGACGAATTCGATCGGCAACTTTTTCCGGAATCATCTGATACAACAACTCGTCAGTTTTTTTCATTTCCTCGTCCAACTGTTTCATGCTGTCCTCAAGCTTTCTTGACTTCTGCTGCTCTTGATCTAACGCTAACTTGAGCTCCACAGACTGTTGTGTTCCAGCTAACACCAGATCTCTTCAAGTGTACAACAAAAAACATTGCATGAAACAAACTTTTTCTTCTCCACCGATATCCACGAAAGCATTATAGCTTCGTAACAATAAATCAAATCCCACAATGCTCATCTGACTCATCTCCCATACATCAAAGTGTGGTACTGGTACTTATGGTCCTACTATAATTTGAATTTTGCAAACTACAGAGCACACAAATCTTATCCTCAACAAGCAAGATTTACTATGCTAAACGAATAATTATTATTAGTATATATTTGAGTACCGACTGCAGTCATGCAATGACAAATCATTAATGAACAAGCCCGTTTCAATCATTGTGTCGATATCGGGAAGCACTGGCGTTGCCAGATAAATCATCATGTCCCACTCCTCCATCAACATCATTTGGCCTGCAATCAGAGACGGATATTGAATGAGAATATGTAAGTAAAGTAGAGAGAGTATCACTTTCCAACTCTCAATCGCACATTCCGAGTTGGAAAGTATACTCTTGCGTGTGATTGTGGATCACTTGTATTCAAGGCGTGAAAAGTGAGCTGTCTAGCGATTGGATTCCTCACCTCGCAGTTTCATTGTCGTTCCCGCATCCTCATCATCAATATCAATACTACCCATTAAAGCTTCATCATCCTTAATGGGAGCAATTGTGACCAACTCGAAGACATTATTTCGCCGATCCAAAATCTGAAAATAAATACATCAATAACCAAAACTGTGGCTTTCACGTATGCTGTCAGAGAATTCATTGCACAACAAGCCAGATGATCATTGATGAACAATTTCGTAGCAAGTAAGCAAACAAAGCATATGAAATAGATCAAAGAGTGCATTACCAGACAATTTTTTGTGCCACATAACTGTGTTTTTATTGATCAAATACAAACATTCTTAATGTCAATATATTTGGCGAGTAGTTTCCGAAAATTAGTCGGGAGAATAATTGTATTTGATCAAATTATCGATACATGCAGTACAGACCAAATATTGAAATTAGTATGTCTAGACGGATTTTAGTAGTAAACAAGAAAAGAGATACTCAAAATAAAAACAATTTTCAAGAACTAGACGCAAAATTTAAAATTTGGAATCGAAAAAGGAAAGAAAAAACAGTAATTACGAAAGTGTTTCTTACTATACCCTCTAAAGCAAGCCAATGCTATGCTTACACACATTGTAGTCTGCCACACAATGACCAAAACATGTTCCACACGCAACAAATTGAGTAATGCCTAATCTACTTGAGCCGTCATTATGAAACGAACTCGAGTTTTGCACATTTGGCCACACGGGCCACAAAATACACATGCGAGACTGTACCGTATTAAAGGAGAATGCAATGAGGGGTCGTATCAACTCAAAAGCCTCAGTCATTGTTTGCCCAATCAAGTCTCTCAAAATTGTCAGCATGGCATGTCCGCAATAAGTGATTTCCATCATAGGACTACAAGAATAAAAGAATTGGCTCATAATCTTCTTCATTATATAGGCACACTTGATAGACTCATGTCCTTTATTTTGCTATTTCCTCCAGTGTACATGTGAGCGCGAACAATGGGATACTATGTGGCCAACTAAAATATCCCATGATTGATATCGCATGTTGGCAGCTTAAATGGCTAGTACCCAACCTAACTACCAAAGTGTATGAGAGAAAAGTTAGGCTGCAGTGAGGGGTTAAATCCGTACCTGAAAACCACGCAGAATGGAAATAATTCGAAAATGATTGATGCTCTGATGGGAAGCTGCTGCTCTTTCCTAATCATGGATTTTAGATTTTGCGCCTGCAAGAGAATACACATACATTTATTATTACAATGGCTAATCCTATATGTTTACAAAGGATTACACATTCCCAGTCTTTTAAATCCATTCTGGTGTGGAAAACTATTATTTATTAAACAAATAATCTAGTTTTCATACCTCAGTAAACGCAGCATTGTCGAATTTGAGATCAAATGTTACATGCATTGTTTCTCCATCCAACATTTCGTTAATAATAGAGATGTCAACCTCTTGATCGTAAAAATGCTTGGATACCTAATACAGTGCATAGGAAAAGAGTGTAAAAATGTCCGCTTTTCATGCTTCTCATAATTAAAACTACATGGAATGTGTAGTCACCTGCTTAATCTGGCCCATGGTATAGTGAACAAATCCACGCCTCTTGCTCCTATAATGAAGACGCAAACCTGACTCGGATTCATTGTCAATGTAGAATGATGGTGCTCTCATTTTAGGGTACGAAAATTTCAAATATTCATGCAAGTTATCTAGACCTATTGTTGAAACATTGAGAATTTTAATAAACCTGTCTCCTTCAATTCAATATAGATGAAAATGGAATAATCTATGAGCAAGTCATACCATTTAGGAAATCACGCAAATATCTTCCCAATACAGTCATAATTGTATCGTAGCCATATTGACCCACAAACTCGACAAAATAGACGCCCATGGCTTCCATAAATTCCTTTTCTCCAACGCCCAATACCTTGCAAAATTGAGGAATCATACCATGAGAAAACATTGATGCACATAATACAAATTAAATACAGCACTTATTTGTGGAGGGGCAAGTTAGACCTACACCTTATGGAATCGATTAATCTTTTTTTTTCTAGCTAACACTTTCAAAAGATCCTAGTTTACTTTGTTGTCCAAACAACTGAGGTCTACCACATGGGACATTCCATTTGCTCAAAAAGGCATGAACGTTACAATAGATCTTCATACCTGGACACTGGCACGAGAAAGTCTGCTCAACAATGTCTCTGCGTACACATGATGAACGCTGAAAGATGGGGCATCGACGCCGGAAGCCCTTCTAACCGCTTCCCATTTTGCTTCCCCCCACTGAATGCGGATAAAAGCTGCCAAGTTTTCAAGTAGTAAACCATACATGTTTACAACTTTCTCATACAAAGCTCAAGTCCTCAAAATCCGGGTCAATTTCACGCAAGTTACAACAGAAGTTGCCTGTGCACAAAAAAAAAACAGAATACATGTCACCACACGTTAAGCATCCTTCAACTAGACAACTCCATTAATTTCAACGCAACTGTTATGTTGTCAATCAATTCGAATGAAAAAGATGCATACATTTTTTGTGTTGGTTGCCTAACTTCACCTATCAAAGTTTACATAGTAAGGTATGGTTACACAAAAAAATATTCAATTGGAAAATAACACTTGGTACCGATATTACGTGCTTTTCTGAAAATAGTATATTTTGGTGCTCGAAAACATTTAAGATCTCCCAATTCACTAGAATAGTCAAGTTAACAACGGAGTACAACCGCTAATAATGATGTATCCAGCACATGGCACAGGGCACATCTTGCAAAACTTCAGATCAAATAGCTTACAAATGGAAGAAAAAATTTGACTAATGCACACGCTGACGAAAGATCAAACAAAGACATTATGAAGAACTGTAGTTATTGACATTTGGATTTAAAAGTGAAGCCTAAAATTGAATAAATCAAATATGAAAGAGCAGATCACCAACCTTAAAGCAAACACTGTACTGTAGAATGTAAAAACCACGGTCCACTCTGCTCATGCAGTAGTTCAAACTCTGATTAGCAGCACTTGGATGCGACAGGGCCCATTTTATAACTTCACATGACCATACGACCAGGCCATACACAGGACAATACATGCATGAGCATAACGATATGAAAGGCCAATAACAAAACAAGCAATTATTATAATCGAAAAGTGATCCAAGAATTGCATGGTATGGCGTTCACATTTTCTACAGCATGATGAGTTGCTGAGGCACAGTTTTTTTCATACACTGGTTTTGCAATTTCTCTCTATTTCCTCATCTTAATCACGAATATAGCTACAGTACCTGCCATAACGTTTTATATCATACTAAAAAAACATGGGCCTTACCCATAATTCTTGTATCATTTGACACATTTTATCGAAAGAGCGCAAATCATTTTCATCGAGGGAGAATATAATTTCATAGTGCATCAGAAACTATGTAATAGGGCCATTTCAAATTGTGTGTATAACAAGGAGAAAAAACCTGAGGAAAACTCATAGGGAGCTTACATGCAACAAGTCTGAAAGGAAAGTCTTAAATAATGTAGTAGTAGTATAAGCTGAGCTGAGGAGATATTCAAGTGGATCATACCAAAGTACAAGGCACAAATGGGAAAAACTTGTAGAAAGTTGAAGTGCAAAATGCATTACCTAACAACACCGTAAATTTTATGAAGCATAGAACGTATATTAACATAAACTAACCAAATAATGTGTGTTAAATATTCAGATGGGAAACTTTAACATTTGTTTCAACTTTAATAGACAAAAATAATATTTAGCGAAGTTTGTAAATATCATTTTTTAGAATAAATTAAGCAAAAAAATGTTTGGACTGTAAATGGTGAATTACATGATTTCGGAGAAAAGAAGGTAAGGCAAACGATTTTATTTTCCCCCTAGAAACAGGTTAAACTATATGTCGGTACCAACAGTAAACTGATGCATGGTGAAAGAATGCATTTTTTGGAGCACGTCTGTAAAAGGTTTAGTTAGCAAATGACCGCCACCAACGGAATCCAATCAATCTCTTAGAAGAGGAAACTAAATTACATTAGGGAGCGTCATATAAAGTTTTCATGACATGTAGGACCCAGTAAAAAAACCTTTCCAAGAGGCCTACATAAAATGACATCAATGTGTTATTGATTAGTGATACTTTCCTCAAAAAATCCCTTTTTCATTTCAACTTAAAGTTTCAGAAGTATTCCATGAAATTTAATTTGCACAAAAGTAAAGCAGTTTTATAACACTAACATTCAGTTAAGACATGAACACATTATGTAACTGCATAAACTAATGCTTGCTAGTCTTACAAGAACTCTTTGCACACTGACTTTATGCAGCATGTTTACGGATTCATTGGCTGTAAAGATCGGCAAGAGAAACACTTTCATACAAGATATAAGCTGATACGTGATAACACACGGATTGAAAGATATTAATGAAGAGCATTCTCTACAAAACGAGAGCCGCATTACTACGTGCCACATTAATCATGTTGGCTAGAATAATGACGACGTGTCAGTGGAGCCTACTTTATCAGATGTTTAGCCAAGATTCGAACGCAACTATAAACTGTAATTCATGACTCCATGATAATAGTATTGGCATCTAACACCGTAATATAAAAAGCTGCGGCACATTTATTACGAAGCCTGCGAAGGCGAGTCTTATAGAAACTTATAGATTGTAGAAACGGGAGCGCCCTATGCTCTACATGTTAAATGGAAAATCACCTGAAAACGCAAGGTGGAATTTGTGTTAACACACTCTGTTTGGAACGAGGTTAAAGATCAATGCGCAGTTTTCAGGTAAGATGTAGTATAACCCCAATCGATCAAAAAGTGGTTTCAGTTTTTAATTAGTTGTTTCAATTTGAAACAGTAAGGTAATTTTTTCATCATGTGATAAGTATATTGTACAAATTTGTAGTACTATTATTATTGGCGCGAAAATCAAATGTGATTGATTCATTTTGAGTGTGCGATTTCAAGTCAGTGGTTTTGCAACATTCGATTGTGTTTTGAATAGAGGTGTGCG
>Ga0210040_10001669_pt1 | contig 32968 bp, 27 predicted proteins | sample CryGeyCG12114_NA_FD_185462 | JGI IMG/M metagenome (GOLD analysis project Ga0210040, IMG submission 185462) | Groundwater microbial communities from aquifer - Crystal Geyser CG19_WC_8/21/14_NA (SPAdes) (version 2) | ecosystem: Environmental > Aquatic > Deep subsurface > Groundwater | place: USA...
TTCGACCTACGACCATACTTCGCAATCCGTTTGAATTGAAAGAGATAACCGATCAATAAATGTTTAACGTAAAAAACCCTTCTCTTCTTAATGCTCACAAATCACAAATAAAACTTGAACAAAATACTAAGTAAGAGAAGTAAGGTCACTAAAATACGAATTTATTCCCCCCCCCCTGATTACATTTACAGAAACCATAAATAATTAAATTACATTGAAATTGCAAAACAAACAAAAATTTACTTCAAGTATTTGGTTCCCGTGAACCGGTGTCCTTGGATGAAAATATTTATATCCTGAACCAGTCAGGAGTGAAACTATCGTAAACAATTACCGACGACGTCGAAAATTTTTCCGAACTTCCAGAAGTTTCTACGCGGCTTTCAACAACGCGTTGCTAAACTAAACAACTACAGTTCCACAAACTACACGATAGACAATCAGTTATTCAACACAACTAACTCGCTTACCGACAAATCAAAACAAATATTTATTGTTCATTTCAAATTAAAAATTCACAATTTTAGTCACTGCGTTTCTCACACAAAACGAGTACGTTGACACTGACTCACTTTGCGTCACGGTGATCGGAAAAAGCTTAGGTAAGCAAAAATGCTTGTCGGCGTCGTGTAAACCCAAAAACCAAACTCTTTTGCTCATGCCCGGGATGATCATAGCTATACTCGCTGGCTCTAGCGTCCTATGTATATTTTTTTCACCTGTAAAACTCAAACAATGAAATGGGACTGAAGCCACACAAAATAATATATGCGTGCAGTGCATGCAATCGCAGTGAAGAATTTTTAATAAGCCAGCACTAACTAACAATAGGTAGTCAATACATTTTTATATCATACTTGTTTTTATTATTCTTGGTCACACACGCTAAATCACAATGTTGTCTATAGATCAAGTCACAGAATAAAAAAGTTGGCTTTCTATTTAGTTTCTACCAACTAATAACTAAAACATAAACGAGTTTCAGAGCGACATGATAAGTTACCTAGGGACATTGGGCATATGATAGTTTGGTTAGTTAGTGATCGTAAATAATATTAATTTTTCAGTAAAATGCAGGATTTCTTGAACGAATCAGAATGACAAGACAAGCCACATTCATAAATACATTAATGAATACGCAATATTTTTCATCAAATATATCTAAGTACGATAAAAAAACTATAAATCGGCCAAGCCGAGAGAATGACAGTGATGACAATGACAAAGTAAAATGAAAAACCATAATACCGGTGCTAATAAAATTGCCTTCATACTATAGTCGGCATAAATACTCTGGAATAATGGCCGAAATAAATCGTTACATTTAAAATACTGCTGTCTTCACAGTTCTACATAAAAATAATAAAATATTTGCGACACGATAATAATTACAAAGTACATGAAATATTAACTTATACATTGACCATGATTTAAATAACGGAACATTTTGCGAAAATGAAACACAGGATGGCACACAAAACTACCACATGCATAATTTGTTCCACTTTGGATTGGACGCCAACAAAAGTACTACAAATGGATTTGTGTTTGTCTAAACTGTCTAAACAAAAGCTAATAAAACCTTCTACTATCACACAATCAAAGACGTATATATACACAAAATTGGAATGAGTAACACAGACTGGGCCCCTGTTTACAATGATAAACACGTGAGTAATAAATAAGCTAACTATTTCTATGCTGTTGTTAATCATTTAGCCACCACTTTTTTTCGGGAAAATTCACAACTGGAATCTTATTTCTCGCTTTATAAGATGGATATAATCCAACCTAGAGTAAAAAAACATTTTGTTAGCATATGATGTGGGTTTGGGAAAATAAATACGAAAATGACACAATTATACATTGGAGAACTCACTTTTCTCGTTCTTTGATTTGTGCCTTTAGACATGCCATTCCAATGGTTCCCAGCTACCCCAATTTTATCACCAACAGAAAGTTGAAGCTCTGTAGGATTCCGTGGATCGTGAGCACTTTCAACTGTTTGCACAAGTCCTACCCCTCCACCATAGTAATATACATCGTCCAAAGATATGAAACGGTTGGACGCATCCGTAAGTCGCGCTTGCATAAGTTCGTAAGCCAATCTACACACCTGCAAAATATTCCGAATAAAAAATCCCATAAATCCAAATGCAATGAAAAAAATCGACAATTTAGACACCTTAATAGATTATAAAGGACAAACCTGTGATGAAAATGTGCAAACAACAAAATCACATTCAGCGAGCAAAAATACATCTTTAATTATGCCCATGAGTCCATTGTATCGCTGTGAAACCGAAGCAGATTGAGCCACTGTTCGATCTCCAAATATTTCCCATTGAGGCGAAGGATATCTGAATAAAACAATATAATGTGTTATTCAATGGCATAAGATAAAATTATGAATTTCACATGAATGAATCGAAATTTTGTTGAAAAAAACTAACTTTTCAACGGCTTCAGTAATCACACTGGGGTCGTCTGAAGCAACAAATACATTTCGAGTCAATGGTCTCCCTTCAACTTTCTCTTGTATACTGAAATAATCGTCAGCATGCACCATATACTCCCTTAAAGCGTGAAACGAGGCTTCAGTTCCAATTTTGTCAGTTCTTCTCACGTGAATTCCAACAATTGGTGTCTTAAAGCCCATTTTCTCCTTGGCTTCCTTCACGTAAGCTGCATTTGGGGGTTGAAGTCTTAAAATATACGACATGAATTGACCCACCCACCAGATATGTGGTTCTCCATGTATCTTCTCAATTTCGCTGGAAAGATCGGACGGAATAGCTATGGGAAGATACGGAGGTCGAGGTTTTAAAAAGTCTACGATAGGTAACTGAACTACTTGAACATCTTCGTTTCCAGCTGTCCGAACAAAGAGTAAATTAGTTGGCATCTCGCATGTGTAATGATTTAAAATCGAGTATGATTTTTATTTCATTTCATTTACCAGCCCAGTCACTTTTGGAAGCACCAGAGGCAGACACACAATTTTCACTCAATGGTAAAAACACTTTGTCCCATCCTTGACGATTGTAACGCCAACCTTTAGACTCCAGAATTAAAGTTCTTCCTGTCGCATACGCTACTGTCAGACAATAACCTACATGATGTACTTGGCACCCAAATCCACAGCCTTTACAGAGAATAAAACATTGATACAAATCAAAATTAAACCGAAACTCGTAAGTAAGTTAAAGATGCATGTTTAAAACTTTGCTCTACTACCTTTGTTTAAATTACACAAAAGTTTCCGAGCCTTGCTGCAATCAGGGGGGTTTTGTAGCAGCTGAATACGATTTTGTACAGTTTGGCTTAACTCTTTGGTTTTCTTAATTCTAAAAGCTTCGTAGCCATCTTCATTTCGCATTTTGATTTGGTTGGCTTTCATGGTTCTGAAATAATTCGAAAGATTAAATTTTTTTTAATATTAAAAAATGTGACTTAATCTGTCAATGCTCACAGGCAAATCATACCGATATATATCTTGCATCTGCTTCAAATCGGGTTCACTTAAAGTTTTGGAATGAGATCGAATGTTGTACCATAACTCGTTTAAATCAAGCTCCATGTACCGTCTAAGTTTTTCATAATTATCTGACGGCTCATTACTGAAAGAATCTAGCATGGTATCAGGATTATATAATGAGCCAGGTTTTCCAGTATCGTCTCTATCACCCTTATTTTGTTTCAAAATGATTTTCTTCATCTCAGCATTATTCCGCTTGAGCATTTGGATCTCCGCCAATGCACTGTCTATCCTCCTCAAGATATCAACCGAGTCCCTATTTGGATTGGCATCCCCATTGTTTGAAATAAATGACCCAATAAACTTGTTAGATGTGGGACCTTTCTGATAAGTGGGTAGAGATGAAAGCGCCAGTATTAGAATCCACAGAACAAGCACAATACATAGTCCTTTGAGCACGTAGGATCTCATGATTTAGGATTCCAGCTTTCGTTTTCCAGATCTTTATATAAAAAAAGTCATAGATGGCATTGCGTCCCATGAGAAGAATTATTCCGTGAATTCAAAAATATTTTTGAAATTAGACACTTCAAATTATATTCAAAAGATCTACAAATGATCTTGTAATATATTACCATTTGGTTGAAACAATTTAGCTTCTGTGTGAATGAGAATGTGCCCCCAATCCTGCAAACACAAACCAATCCGTCACCATTTCTACATGCCATCATTATTCATTTGTGATATTGCAGACCAAGAACATAAATTACAAACCAATATCAATTTCAGAAGAGGATTTAAGACCCAGGACTCTCATATTTTGTAATTTTCTATGTAGCCATCCTACCGATTTCGATCCGTGTTTCAATAGCCTACAACAAAAAGAAAACACAGCTGAGTAAACAAATGGATTTTCCGAAGCCGAGAAACCCAACACATGCCCTATACTGGTCTTCCAAAGAACACATACTTAAATAACATGTTGCGCCTCTACTACAATAAAATAACAAACCACAGGCAAACAGTTTAACTAACTGCGATCACTTACCAACTGTATCGTGTACATTAAATTCAATGCAGGGAATTGAATTGCATACAACAGGCTCTAACTAAATTGACAATAATTTGCTATTTCATTTTAACAACAGTACTTCTAAAATCAAATTCTAGTAGTGACGTCAAATTAATAACTTGAAAATTTTCTGATTCGCGCCATTGAGTTGAGCCGCCAAATTTGAAACTTGACATATCTACCCTAATCACAATTCGATATTTTTTTATCGATTGGGTTGGTTATCAATTAACTCATTTAATTTGTGTTGATGACGTGATTTGTGTGTCAATACTCAATAATGTTTGCGGCTAAAAGTTAATTATTCATTTGGTGTTTTTAAATATTTGCGAGTTCGATTCAGCCGCCTAAAAGGTAATAAAAACAAAGCTAAAGCAAATCCATAGCGAATCTAAATGGGTAAAATAAATACAATAGATCGAATTTACAACAGTCGCTGATTTTAGTTTCAGAACAACGAAAGACGACACTTGAAATGGCGTCCACTCCTCAGAAAATTGACGAATCTCCATTTTTATCCGAATGGGGATTTTCTTTGAAGCAGCTGTATAATCTATCTTTCCATTTTTACAAAGGTTTGTCATTTATGATTGCCTGCTTCAGTGAATTTATAGAATTTGAAATTTAAGATGTAGAATATGAACGTATTTGTATTTTTGTGACCGCAGAAAAAGTGGGGAAAGCAGTGAACTTCACGTATGAAGAGAGTCTTAAATTAGTAGCGCTTACTATGCAAGTATCTCATGGGAAATACGATTCCAAAACCGCCCCACCCGTTGGTGCTCTAGATATGATTGGAAAAGATCGACAGTACGGAATTTTACAAGCTATTTTGTATGTTTTCTTGAACGAGATTTTAAAGTTGTGCATATCAAATGAATTTTTCAGGGTAGCCTGGCAGGCCCTTGGAGACAAAAGCAAATGTGACTGTATGTTCGAGTTTATCTTTACTTTAGACAAAAAGTGCCCTCTTTTCAAGCCATACGTAGAAGCACATAGGACAGCTGTGAAAGCCCAAAGTGAAAATGTAAACGGTGCTAATTCTAAGCCTAATAATTTAACGGACGAAGAAAACGAATTACAAGAGACTCTCAGAAAAGCTGAGGAAGCCAAAGAAAAAAGCGAAGAGCAAAAACGGGGAATTCAAGACGCATTGAATTCACAAACATTTAGTCAGTTTAAGTCATATGCTGAGCAGCAATTCCCTGGAAATCCCGAACAGGTACGATATAAACTGATTTACTTTACATTGGTGGCGACCATTGGGTTTAAAAGTCCTTGTTTTGTATCCCATTTTAGCAAGCAGTTTTAATTCGTCAACTACAAGAACAGCATTACGAACAGTACATGCGCCAAATTTACCAACACCAGTTTTTCAACAACGAGATTAAAAAGAGCGGAGAGGAAATTCCAATTTCCGAAACGAATTCAAGCAGTGAATCAAGTCCAAAGATTGATCCCCATTCAGTAAACAATTCTAGTACAGAAAAAGATGAAACGAATGCGAATACGGGAGACGAAGACAGTGGGGATGATCCCAGCAAACAAGAAGATCTTTCCCCTGCTGCTGCATCTATGTGGACTAGAAAAGATGTCAAGGAATTCAAAGAATCTGTTAAAGCGGAAGGGGGTGAAGCCATATTGCGTATTGGACAAGGAGAGTCTGTAACGGTGAGACCAAGCACCTTAAAAAGTCGTCCGAATTTGGTTTGGATGTATTAAAAAAAATTTTACTCTAGGTGCGCGTTCCTACCCATAAAGACGGTACTTGTTTATTCTGGGAATTTGCAACCGATTTCTACGATATCGGATTCGGCCTTTTTTTCGAATGGACAGATGCTGATGAACCCGTTTCGGTTCAAGTAACTGAAGAAACAACAGACGACGAAGAAGAGGATGATGATGAAACGTTCGCAGCCCTCCAAGAGGATGTGGAGCGCGGTCGTGAGTTGTTGCCTAAAGGAGCTAAGCCTAACACCGAAGTGATAATACCGGTATTTCGAAGAGATTCCCACCAAGAGGTATATGTGGGAAGCCACTTGTTCCCCGGGAAAGGAGTATATCTTCTAAAGTTTGACAATAGTTACTCTTTCTGGCGGTCTAAATCTTTATATTATCGAGTGTATTATACGAAGTAGTGTAATAACTAACAAGGAAAATCACAGTATCTTTCATGTGTAGTTAGTTGGATGGATGGAATTGCAACATTTGAGTTCACTGGTATTAGTTATGAGTGAAGATTCTGCTAAATCGTAGTAATTTTTGTACTTTTGACTATTATATTGTCTCTGCTCTGAGATTTTTTTAAACGGCGATTATTCTCCTACTAAATATGTCTATGAAAGACCAAAATACTATACTGGAGTGTATAATATTGCAGTTTTGGCTGCGTTGTTTATGTTTGCGAGGAGTCGTTCCTGTCTAACCTATGTATTAAGTATAAAAGGTATTGCATTAGGGTACAAAAAGTATGTGTATGCATAATAATTAAAGCGTTGTTTTTCTGACATTTAGTTGGCGTTATACATTGCGTACAGGTTATGGCTTTAAGTACGCTCCCTCTATATTTAAATAAAAGCATCATTACCGACTTTGAATCGCTGATTGGGTGCTTTTTTTATTCTATTTTTTACCTAAGACGGTGCATTATTGCAGTACACTTGTTAGGATTGTAAAATCCAGTGTTGACTGGTGGAAGATAATAAAAAAAATATTTAGCTAAAACCCACTTACGGATCGGCTAATAATGATTTGACATATTTTTGCAATGGTGCTCAATCATTAATGGTTATTAATGGGTTGTGCAGGAGTCTATAAAAGAAGAACATTGCTATTGCTTATGCAAAAAATTGTGCATGTGTAATCCTTTGGCCGAAATCTAACTTCTCGCCCTGAAATATATTAATCATTGGATGATTGTAATCCAGCTTAACGAGAGCAAGAACAATGTTGTTTCAACAAACAACAATGCCGAATCCCGAATTTAAAAGATTTCCAGCAAATTGACGGAGGTGTATCAGCTTTGTGGAATTTATAAAAACCTTGAAATGAAATCTCTTTTATGGATGATTAATTTCAGTGCCATTTACGACTAAGACCCCCAAAAGTGTGCAGATAAGAAAATTCAAATGCATACGGTCCAAAAATGCGCATGCAAATTTTACGCAACAGTCTCCATAAATAACTATTTTGTTTATATCTCCATTATAATTTTTTTAATGGTTAAGTGTATGATTTGCCATTATATTACAGTCCATTCGTTAAAATCTCCCATTTGTGAAGCAAGTCTCTATTTGCATCTAATTGTCTACTTCATTCATGTGATAGCCATATTTTAGAAAAATGCAGTCGATTTGTCCTGATCGTTTCATCTGCATTTAACACGGTCAATATTATCCCATAATGAGACAAAAATATCTCCTGGGTTTTACCTTCGATTGTTCTTCATTATATAGCGTTTTACAGATCGATCCAACTCTAAACAATACACACTGAGACTGAAGACTGAAGTGCATTTCCAGATTTCCGTTTGCTATATTATAGTAGAGGACAGTGCGAACTTGCCAATCCCTACGAAAAGCCTGCTGACGAAATGCACAATGCTACCATAATGTCTATTGTGCAATCCCAAATGCGTTTGTTTTGTTTGCTTTGTGTGTTATACAAGTAGATTTTTGATGGATCACTGATTAATCCTGATGTGATTTACGATCCGAAAAGCAAATCCAGCTGGATTCTAAATAGATAAGCTTATGTAGATAAGAAAACTTGACCACTTGATATATCCATTATAGTCTGCTAGTCTGCAGTGCTCACATAAGCGTTCTCCGAAATTCTGCATTTTTGTTGCGTGCTCCAAGAAATTTTTGTAGAAATCTCTGCATTTTCAAAAATGAGCAGAATACTGTTTTTCGGAGCCGGTTTGACGGTATTCGGATTAGGAATAGTCATTCTCCTAGCGGCAACCATTGTGGGATGGGGTGTTCTGCCTGGAGTCATTGATGACACTATTGAAGAGGTGTTTTTTTTCATTTTTTTGTGACTCTAGATCTCAAACTGATTTCAATTCATCAAACTGTCTAAATGTCGCTTTTTTAACTAACTACCATTTTGTGCATACAGGAAGTCCAACTTCGCCCCGACCTTAAAGTTTGGGATAAATGGCTGGACATAAGCCTTCCTATTCACTTTTCCTTCTATTTTTTTAACATCACCAATCCGGACGATGTCATAGCTGGTGCTGTACCAATATTAAAAGAAGTTGGTCCTTACGTTTATACGTGAGTCCAGGGGCCATTTTTGTGCTAAAATCAAAGCATTGATATAATGCATGATAATGTTGCTAACCACATGTTTTTTTAGAGAAAAACGAACAAAAGTTGACGTGCAACAAGAACACTCCGAATTCACAGTCCAATACAATCAAAAGATCGAGTATTTTTTCGACAAACAATTGTCCGAGAATTATTCCAATAGAGAAGATGACGAAATTAATATTCTCAATGTTCCAATGCTGGTAAACTTATAACTAATGAAGTAGGAACAAGCTACTTTATCAAGACTCAAATACTAACATAAAGCAAGAAAATTTTAACATTTTTGACTTCTTACACAGTCATTCATCTTAGGCCTGTTTAAATTTCTTAGCGATTTTGGGCTTTCACCAGAGTTGGTTGTCACACAAATCAACAATGTAATGTCCAATTATTTAAACGATGAGCATATAGTGAGGAAAAATGTGAAAATAGGGGAACTTACCTTTGAGGGATTTGACGTACAAGGCTATGTTGATACTGGATTGCCCTTACCAGAGGAATTTTCAGAAGGACGTTTTGGCTTCTACAAAGGAGTATGAAAAAATTTCACTTTAGGTCTTATTATGATCACAATTAGCAAAAAAAAAAAATTTATGCAGAAAAATGGCTCAGATGACGGCCGATATGATATTTTTACTGGAGTTTCTAACAGTTCCCAATTTGGTCAAATTCTAACTTGGCAAGGTAAGAAAGAGCTTTCATTCTGGGAACCTGAAACTCACTGCGATCAAATAAAAGGCACAGATGGATCCATTTTTTCCCCATTCTTGGACGAGGATTCTACGATTGAGATTTTTTCTTCGGATATTTGCCGTTCCCTGCGTCTCTCTTATCTTGAGGATATTGACTACGATGGTGTTAAAGGTCTAAGGTAAAAATAGGTGATTTTTTATATCCTGTACATCTCTGCATTCTATTTACTCAAATATTACTATTATGTGCATTATTTGCAGATTTACTCTCCCCAAAACGGAACTGGAAGATCCTCGTATCAATCCAAACAACAGATGCTATTGCACAGAAGCAAATGTGGAAAACTGTCCTAAAGCTGGAGCTATACACTTAGGCGGCTGTAGGGGAGGTTAGTAAATGGTTGCTAAATTATCATATTGCTAATTCAAAATGCACTATAAATTGTGATTAGGTGCACCGATCATCATGTCAACCCCCTACTTTTTGGATGGAGATCAAGAGTATACAAATGACGCTGGACTAAGTCCCAGCAGCAGAGATTTGCATGAAACCCGTATAGACATTGAGCCCGTAAGGCAAAATGATTTAGGTTTAAGTTGTAAGCTGCAAACATGATTTTGAAAAAATATCTTTGCACTTTAGAATACTGGAGCTCTCTTAGAGGCCCAAAAGAAAATCCAAATCAATTTCGATGGCATAAAGATTCCTGGGGTGATAAAGATGCAAAATTTGGCCGAGATCTTACATCCCATTTTTTGGATTCATGAGGTTTCAATTTTGATTAATCATGATGGTTGATGGTTTTGAATTTTTAAATTCAGTTTCTTCAACTAACTGCTTGGTTTCAACACAGAATGCTTTTATGGATGAAGCCACATTAGACGATGTAAAGGACACTCTGAAGCCAATCAAACTTGTGAACTTGCTTAGATGGTTGGGTCTTGGAATCGGAATTGTGTTCATTTTAATTGGCGTAGTGTGCACATACAAAGGGAGAAAAAGTAAATCCACTGCTTAAGTTAGTTATTTAAAGCTGGAATTTTCCGTTTACCATTGCTCTGTGTCTGTAGTCATCTCGAGATTAAAGAAACCGAAATAAAAGAGTATTAAGCCAAGTTTTGTTATCTCCATGATATTGCATTGAGTGATTGACATAAGGCAATAAATCTGTGCAATGGATCACAAAGCCTGCGTTCAAATTGCCGTAAATGCCGTATACGTTTTAACTGTTACTTGCCATATTGGCCGTATAAGTTGAGATTTTCACAGCTAGATGGTGTACAATACCCAGACTAGGTGTACAAATGCCGTAAATCCGTGCAAACGAAAAATCTATCGTGTTGATTATGCGAAACCATAAATCGCTGACAATCCAAATTTTTTTGTATTAGCAATTAGCATCTTCAAATAATATAATATAATTTCAAGTGCAGTGGAACGCAAATCGAAACCCGATATCTCGGATTTTCAGAACTTATTTCCCCCAAAACCAGACATGCCTCCTACTTACTGCAACATAAAGCAACAACCTTACCTTTTTAGTTCTCAGAATCCAGATTTCTTATTCCGTATGCGTACCGCACGCACAATGCACCAGTGGCACAATGCAGTATTGTTATTATTACGAAATGCACAACAATAATAAATCCTCATTCTGACTCACTATAGAAATAGAACGATGTACCGGATTTATTTTGGAAACGACTAAACTTCACTGCAACTTTTTTCTTCTACACAATCATGTTAGCTTGTACAGTTGTCAAAATTTGACATTCAATTTACCACGGGAAAATAAAAACTTTTTCAATCTGTTCGGAATAAAATCTGTGAGACCGGTTAAAACAAATTCCAAGCAACCAAGAAGTTATTGTGTGGCATTTTAGTCTCACAATTGCTTGAAAACTTTTGGGTGAAAATTATCCTCATCTATGATTGATGTGATTATGATCCATGCAAACAAAAAAGCCAGAGAGTTTTTCCTCATGTACGCGAATCTATAACAGTAAGTTGACATGTATCATGCAGATGACAAACGCTAGCTGCTTCTTTGGTGTATTTTTCCGTATCTGGGGTTTCCGAATGGAAAAAAACACAATAGGTTTCAAATTACCTAGAAATTGAAGAAATTGGTTCCTAACCAATTTTTGCCTATTTTTTCATTTAGTCAGAACCAAATTAGAAACCCCAGAGCCCATACAAAATTTCATATTAGCGATAAAAAATATTTTAAGCTTTATATTTTCATATTAAAAAAATTGTGTTTATTTTTTGCTTAAATAAACTCAAATGATCGTTTGTTGAATTTTGTTAGCACAGTTACACCGAAAACTTAACCTGAGTCAGTACTGACCTTGTGGAAAATTTCATTGATGATTGGAATCATTATTTCTGGAATATTTTATAATTTAGATGGATCATTTGAGTTGGTACATCAAACATTTGTAGTTAGAAGCAAAAAGTGCATTTATGCAACAATGCAATTTTGTATGGGCTCTGGGATTTCTAATTTTTTTTAATGGTGTTGACATTTATAAGCATAGGTAAAACAATAAAGGAATACAAAAAGATCTTTCCATATTCCATTGGATTATTCCACTTGTTTTAGACTTTTCAGTCAGGCCATCAGAATTGACTCCAGATACGGACTTGCTGGTTTTTATTCTATTTTTCAATAGGGCGTCTGTTAATAGCAATATGCATGCATGCACGCAATATGGTTTGCTGTACTTTGTGTAGTCACATCTTCTGTTTGAATGAATAATGGGTATTTTACAACCACGGATTTGAAAGAATTTAGGGAACACCATTTCAGCTAAACCCAAGCAATATGCACGAAGGGGGACGGAATTTTTAGTCAGAAATCTTTTTGTAATGCAAAGAAATGGACCACCTGCTTTCCCTAGCTTTCATATGCGGGGAAATGGAAACTGACAGAAAATTTAACGGAAAAGTCTTTGTTATATTTTGCATGCGTGTATCCTGGGTTGACGCGAACTCTTTAACTTTTCTGTGCATTATTACATAATATGAAACTGCTTAGCACGGTTATTTTGTTAATTTGAACAACTTGCTATTAGATTGACTAACCAATTCTTTGAAGGTTCAAAAAAGATGTAATGAAATAACTGCTGTGGAGTTGTTTTAAGCTTTTTTCTCCCTGTGGACAAAAAAACATTATTGAGACCCCAAATATCATGACTATATGATGATGATGTTAACAAAATGTGTGCATGAGATGAGATGAGTAAAACGATGGGGGAAAAGTCATCATATTACGATTAAGGTTTTTAATGTTTTTCATCCACTATTTTCAAGTCATTACTATACATGAACTAAAAAAGGGTTTTCTCTTCTCTAAATCGATCGTTTGCTCTTAAGACAAAAAGCGGGATTGTTTCCTCACCCTTTTACTTCATGCACGAGCTGCTCTAAATGTCGTGCTAAAAAATAAAACATTCCAGAATTTCCACCCATTGCAGCAATTCATGCGGCAAACTCGTGTGATGAAACATAATGCGATAAAATCTAAACTTTCCAATTCTCAAAGAATATGAACACTGTGGAGTGAAAACTTTTTCATCATACAGTCTAAAACTTTCAAAATAACTATCATTTGATATTGGCTCACTCACACATTTAAATATTTCAGAGCCACCACATTACCCCCACGGTCTTGCACAATTAATCTAATAAATATTGTCAAATAATTTATACCTATCTATCCACTGTTCTGCCTATCCGAAAAATCATTTCGTAGTATTGTCAACGTCTCTACTCATAAAAATTTAATGTCTTGTTCAAACTATGCCGTACCCGCACATGCATGAAATCCTTATAAATATTATATTATGCACACATAAGGTCAAAAGGGATTTTACATAGAATATAATAATATTATCAGAATGATCGGAACGTAACTAACATTGTGTCCCATTCTTTTCACAAAAGGATCCTACATCCCATTTGGTACATTGCTTAAGAGCCATCTTTTCTGGCCAAAACTTGACTGGGAATGCAGATTGGAAATAAGGAAAAGGAAACCGTACAAGAGATAGACTTTCTCTCACATTTGTGTCTCCATATTGAAGATTCATGGGCTCTTTGGCAAAGCCCGTAATGGTGCAATTGATAATTCACACTACTGCATGCTCCAGCTCATTCCCATGCCTAATGCATTTACATACTTTCATTCTATATGTGCCCCAAATGTTCCCTTCACAAAGATAACTCAGTCAGTTTTCAGTTAGTTTAGGCCAGCCTGGAATGGATTTTTTTCAATTTCTTAAAAAAACTCAACGGACTCAACTCAAGTTACAACATAAATTTATTTTATGTTATCTATCAATGTACCTGAGTGTGGGGTGCAGCAAACTGCATACAGTTGGCAGCTGCACCAAAAAAAGAAGAAATCCAATTGAAATGATAGAAAACTTTGTAGTGATAACATTTGTTATTACTACGAATAACTGCTGCTGGAAATGCCCATTAGAAGTATAGATAGGGAAAATTCCGTCATACCAAAAGTTTGAGCCAGCTTGATACATGAATGAAATGGTGGAAATAAACGAAAGTGATAACAATAGTATGATGGCATTTGTCAGTTTCCCTATTTTCATGTTATTACCCAAAATTGAAAATATTCCCAAAATATTGCTCGCTAGTTAACCCAGCTTTCAAAATATTACACCAATGCGGTTATAATAACACATTGCGGCCACCTCGTTTTTTACCACTCACTTGAACAAACTACTGTATAGATTACGCTATAGCAAGTTTATACAAATAAAAAAGGCAACTTTCCAGGCTTTACTTTATTGAGTTAAATCATGAATTTAAGACTCGTTTGGTGCAATGTATTCTCCCATGTGGAATCAATGAAGAATATAGTGGCGCAAAAGTTGATGCCCATTTTATTCCATTTTGCTCATGTAGTACAGAGTTTCATCTTGCTTGCAAAAGATAACGACCACTATAGAACATGCTCCCATGTATGTCTGTCTGTTGTACAGAACTAACTTGCTAACTGACTGACTGACTATATGTAGGTGGCTTCTTCTCCTTTAGTTTGAGGAAATGGGAAGTTGCTGGTGTCAGGAGCCTAGGGACTATAAATTCCAGCACATAAAATTGAATACAAGGTGTAGCAGTGAGTGAGCTAGTGTGGTGCTTCTACTTTTTCATTATTTTCGAGCACAAGAAGAATTGTCCTGTCTCAGATCCCATACAAGATCATGCACTCACTGTTGTCTGTGTGGACCCATTCTTTACACATATATGTGTTGCGTGTGTGAAAGCATAATCTTAGGGGATGAGAAACTGGCCAAGGTGACTTTTAGCTTAACAACCTATTCATGTATGCAGGCAATTTTTTCCCCTTTTCGTCAGTCACAGCTTTTCTTACCAGACAGATTCTTTCACGATTTTCCTCACTTCTTGTCTAAATATAAATCAGTAGCAAATTTCCCTACATTCATTCTGAATCACATATTGAAATTTTTTGATTTCCGAAATACTAACCTAGTAGTAGAAACCTTTACAATTTACTGTGTACACCTATAGAAGACTTATAATATAAGTCTAAAATTTCCCAACGGGGAGAGTAGTTAGTGGTACGAAAAGGACAATTTTTTACGCCAAAATATACGAAATGGAAATAAAAGATGTGTTCCCAAGTTACTCAGGTCACAAAAGAACGACTAACTAAAGGTAGACAGTGCACTGTGCAGTCACTACTATGCCTCATTTCTCTTCCTGCAGATGACAAAAGAAGACGCATAACGGACTGGTTGAGTAATCGCCTTCTTCAGAGCCAGTCAAGATATACAAACAAGTAGATTCCACCTTGTATTTTTCTCGCACACGTTAGCTCCTATTGTTACCCAGTGATTTCTTGGGCACAGAAAAAAGAGTTCAATTTGCGCATTCAAAAGTCAAGTCAACAACATGGACCTTTCACCCAGAGTTAAGTTGCCAATCTGAGAGCTACAATAATTTCTTATTCACCTGACTGGCTCCCCCCGTATCATTTCCTTTGGTAGATAATACGGAAGAATAATTTACTATGCCAAATGAATTTTTCATGATCTGGGATGTTACTTTGTGTGTGATACAGACATTTGGTACAAGACAGTCAAGTCAGTGAATACAGTTAGTTGCTTACTTTCACTGCTGGAAACTTTAACTCGCTGAGCCCGCCTAATACATATTTTATGCAGGTTTATGGTGTACACTTTTTACTTTAGTTAGTTAATGGTGTTATGTTAGCTACAAGACAGGTTAATTTAATGAATCGGATCGCGTGGGTGGCATTTAATGGGGATTACTATAGTTAGCTAGTTACTATAACTAAATATTAACTTTTGAATGCCAAATCGACATGCCATGTATGGTGCGTTTTTTCAGTAGTTGGTGCCTGATTGAAGGCAAAAAAGTGTAGCTCAAATTGACCAGAAAAACAGTGTAAAATATGCACATTGAGAGAACAAAAATTATTACTCAGGCGGCTCTTAGAAAAACATAAAACATTGAAAAGATGAAGGAACGACTATCAAAGTACATGGGGCACTTTGTTTTCCTTTTCTGAAAGAAAAGTGGATTGGTGCCATGCCCCGGATATACCGTTTATACAACTCCCCGTGTAATATTATTATTATGAATGACTACTTATCATATATTAAACCTTTTTGGCTACCATATAACGATACAACAAGACTGCGTTGCTTGCTGAAAAAATTCTGTTCATTCAACAAAGCTATAGTCATCTCATAACAGGAGAAAATTATGTTCCCCCATTCTACATTCATGTCTTCTTAAATTAAGAATGTCACAATGGCGTTAATAAATTTCCCGTTGATAGCCACTCATCTGAACATGGGCGCTCACTAACCAACCATGATGTACAATATTTGGCAATGACATTTTCTAGCAACTCTTGCGCTCACCCTCCCGTATTTACTAACTAAACTAACCTTAGTTAGTGAGTGAGTCTCCTTCTGCTCACCACTTTGCATTTAAGCTAGTAGCTAAGATACCCAAATAAATTAAGCATTGCACATAACACGGAGACCACAAACTGTCTTCATTTCGTAAACGGGCAATTTCATATAATACAAAAGGGAGGAAACCCGTATAATTGTGCGTAACTTCATTAGTGCTTGCTCCTTAGATCACGTAATGAGTGGTCTCTTATGTCAACTGGATTCCACCATAGGCTCTTCTATTCAGCCTTGCTCCCATCCTCACTTTTCCCCAAATCTCATCCTCTTCACATACACACAGTGGAGTGAAAGTTTTAACTCTGACTCCGATTCTTATTCACTCTGTATGTGCCATATGTTGTAGGATGCATGGGTTAGTTTGTCGAGTTTGCGCCTTCTATGCGCCAAAGGACCTAAAAGTTTGGGTGCTCCATATATGTTTTCCCCCTTGTAAATATTTCAAAACTGCTATTGCATAAGCATTGTTTTTGAAATCCAATTAACTTATTTAACCTTATAAACAGCTCAATCTATTATGTGTAGAGTTTTTGCTAGCCTATTTTTTTAAACTTGTTCCCACATGGATTTCTACATTTTGAATGAATGAACCAGCCATATAGCAATGCCAATTTCATTTCATTAACATAAATACTTTGATCACCAGAAATTTCAACTCAAGCGTACTTTTTCTCCCTCCCACTCAGGTTAAAATGAAAGCTGTGTTTTGTCAGCTATACCATATACCACGCTAAACTAACTAACTAACTACAAGTAGTGGAGATAAGATCGCAGTGAAATGCGGCACCAGAATGCACGGTACGAAAGGAACTGGAGTGAGCGAGTTTGGCTCTGACCAAAGCATATAGGAAACTAACTGTACTAATGCATCAGCCCACTGTGTGTGTACTGTTGCTGGAGTGAAAAAAGCTTGCCAGCCATGAAATGAAAAGTTTAGTCAGATGGGAGCCTAAAGGTGAACTCCCGGTCTTACATACTTGCTCATCAGTTCTCTACAGACTTCGTAGCCATTCACAGCACATGAAATTATATCGTTATCGGGCACTTTCGTGGGTCCAACGACACCTTTACAGTTTCCCAACTTTTAGTACATGACACTAACCTAAACCGGCAAACAAACTAGGTAACTAGTTGGTTAGTTAGTTAATTACCTGGCTACTTACAAAAAGTCACCATCTATCCAATTGGGTGCAAAAAAGACAGTGAAAATTAGTTAACTAATGTGTACTCAAGTGGAGTGGTAAGTTTTTTAAACAAGTCCCATACACGTGAAAAAATGCTGACCAGTTTAGTCAGTCACTAACTAAATCAAATACTGCGTACGAACAATTCATAGGGTGGATATTAACTAATTACTTATAGCAAATCCAATTTCATTATTCGCCAAGTGCATTTAATTCAATTGGATTTTGCCACCCTAGCTAGTTGCAAAGTGCTTATTCAATAACAATAATAATGTGAATAGTGTACTCGCCATAATAGAATCCAGCCACCTAGGGATAATAAGTGATTCGTGTAAGAATCCAAGTGACTATACAATTTGAAGTCTGCAGAGAAAACTAACTATCTGGGTGTCACTATTATAAAACTTTGGAGCTACTAAAAATTGGTTGAGCGTGCAACAAAATCCTTTGTGTATGGTAAAACTACTGCACTACAGAATTTTCCACTCGATCTAACTTACTAAGCGACTAGCTAACTATAAGTTTGTTAAGTGAAAAGTGGGCCAAAAATGGGATGAAATTCTTTGTAATTGCAAATTAGGCCGCATCGGATTTAATGACTGTGCGGATTATTTAACTCAGACTGGCTATAGTTAGTAAGAGGAAATGGGTTGTTAATGAAATAAGGGAAAAAAAGGCGCCCATGGCCAAAAACGATTTGTCAACTTGAAATATGGCTAATTCATTTGATGACAACTTTTACCCAGCTCAAATCCATTGTAGGACGTGTGTACTCCTAGAATGTGTGTGAAGGGCCATTTGTTTAAAGATTGAGATCATCAGAGCAGATCTTTTCGTGTCCATTTCTCTCCAGTGTAAATCAATTCAAGTGCATATACAGTGGTTTAGTTTTTTTCTGTTAGTTAGTCAAAGATTGGGTCAATGGATATAGGGACATTGAGAACACAAAAGGGGACAATGAGTGTGACCAGTGGAATCACAAAGATTGTGGGTGTGATTGGACAAATTTTAGGGATTTGCATCCTTGTCTTCCCATTCCATGAGACCCATGGGATCAAACCAAGTAAGCCATTTTACTACATGTTTGTTTGCATAAAGGCTTTTGTACTATACTCAAGCAGCTCTATTTACGAGTGCAGTTTCCTAGTTGGTTAGTTAGTTAGTTTTCGCAAATGGTCGGCCTGAACCAGCTTATTACACTTTTGGCTTCCATTCACGTTTAAGTTGAGCAAGTTTCCTATCTGTGATCTAAATGAATATTTAGCTATTCAATTTTCGGAGCGAATGCTTTCTAGTGCCTGTAAGTCGCATCATATGTTTAGGGCTATCCGAAATCAATAAAACTATTTGCATTGTTGATTTTAAGCGCCACAATGAAACTTTGTTGTAGTGAGTGGCCCGATATGAGGTGTTTAAGTGATGTTGCATATTGCTGACCACAAAATATACATTTGGTGGATTGATAAACCTGTAAGCAAACTGTAGTCTAACTCAGTAGAACAAAATGGGGTAAAATCATTTTCCTCCCCCAATGCTGCAATAACTCAACCCAATAACAAAAAAATATATAAAAAGACAAACACTATAACTTGACTCTCAAGGATTGGAGCAAAAAGTTCATTTATAGGGTAAACTTTAAAACTTATTTCCACTACAAGTAAAAGCATACATCTCTAGTCCTGGTGCACAAAAAACTTTTGCTTTCACTGCCGACACTTTTTTATTTTTTTTTTCTATATGACCAGGTTTGTGTTAGAGTGTCACAAAGTGGTGTTAGCTCAACAAGAAGAAGAAAAAAAGTATTTTTTTATGAAACTAAAAAAAACACTTCACCAGAAACTGTATCCCCAACATGGAAGTATACAAGTGGAAGCACACGTATGCAAATTGAGTCAATGAACTGAATAAATCTTGTCACTTCTAGTCTCCCTTCAAAACAGTTGCAGGCCTCGTCTTCAACATGTGTTCCATATACTCGAATATGTCAAAACGGATTTCAATTTGTGCGAAAAAACAAACTTCATATGTCTCTATATGTTTGCCACGTGCGAGGCTATGTCCTACTTGTCCCCAACCTTTTGAGCTCTGATCCAAGATGAGCAAATCTACATACAATTGCCTCTAAAATTTGACACATTCAAACTTTCACTCACTCTCTCTCTTCCATATTTTCATAACAATACAACTCAACTAAACCAAAAAAAAAACCAAAAATCACCATCATCTTTGTTTTGTATGTATGTTGGCTCCAAACTAACTCAATACATAGAATCATTTTTTTTTTGCAAACTACAACATTCTTTTCACTATAATTAAACTTCAAACCCATGCCTAAAACTAAATCGATATTTGCTGTAATAACAAGCAATGCGACCTAAATCCTTCTAAAATGACTGTTGAATGGCAAACTCACAATGTCATGTCATTTTGCATGTCGCGTGCTCGAACCCAATTTTCTTAAGCATTGGCATACACGTACATACATAATAGCCTTTTTTTATAAATGTACGACAGGGAATGAACGGGATGCTCTACATTTTCCCTTGGGTGCCAGCCTTCAATGTGAGCGCCAAAAAGATAGTCTTTCGTCAGTGAGTGAGTGGCACCAGAAAATTATAATAACTTTATATAAAACTGGCCAGTAAACACACCATTGATTTGGACGAACTAATTTTGTCATTATTGCCAAAATATATCATGAAAGACGAGTCCAATCCACATTGTTTACTAACTAACTTACTTAGCTAATATAATTGACACTCCCTTCCATAGAGTCCGTATACGGTATACTATATAGCTAAACGATGTTTTTCTCATCCAGACGGCTAATTTTCTCCCAGAGAAAGGTACAATGAAAATAATAAATTGCTTACACAGGCCACAAAATTACTTTTGCCTCTTTTTTTCTTATTGAACCAAAAAATAGTAATTTGCAGTGGCATTTGTAAACTTTTTGAACCTCTTTTTTTTATTTGGGCTTCTATATTGTGTAAATGGGAGAATAGCTTACCACTTGCATTCAATTAGTCACTCAATGCACAATTTCCCTTTTACGGCTCCTAGTATTGATCTTGTGCTCACTTTCAGTCACTTGCTCTGAATAAATGAATCTCTCCCAAGTTATAAAGTCAAAGACACTGGCTATAAATTCAGCAAAGTAAGAGATAGATAGACGGACAGATAGTAAGTAAGTAAGTTAGTAAGAACGCTTTGTGATTTCTAAATTTGTTTTCTTCGGCTCACCCATTACTTTCAGATCGGAGTCAACCCAGTGATAATTTCATTTGCCGATCAAATGACCCAAATTTTCTTGTTCATCATCGTCCCGTATTTTTTAGTCTTGTTTATTCAACGCACGAACTTCCCATGCACATAACTTGTTTCTCACAGTCGTCAGTAAGTATTCACCTTCCTGTTACATAGCATAACAAAAATAAAAATTTGCTCCTAAATAACTTACTTTATGCACCTAAAATTGTGGGTGAAAAGATGAAAAGTGAAAACATAATACTGTGTGCAGTTAGTCGTCACTCACTGCTATATGGATGTTATGTTGTACTAACAACTAACTAACTATGCTAGAGTCCTTATTGCTGTGCTCAAAATCATGTCTCGTGTTTGACGGCAAGTAAAACTTTTGACTTTTGTGAGCCAGACCAAAGGAACAAGGGAGAAAGTTAATAAGTACGTGAGATGGATCCAATGATCATCATTTTCGTGATAAACTTTTGAAAGCAGAGAGTTGAACTTATAAATAGTAGTGAAGCGAGTCTCTTTCTGTATGACATGACGAGTTTAGTTAGTTAGTTAGTTAGTCTCTTCAGGCAACACGAGTCCAGTCCCAAAGATATGATGGCTCTAAAGGGATGCTACATGATTTTTCTAATGGGTTGTTAGTAACCATTGTATCCTCCTTTCTGACCCCAAATGAGTGAAAAAGAAATGTCAAATAAACTTTTGAGAGATTGTGTGAAAACATGAGATGAACACTTTTTTTCGTTTTTCCGCACAAAATATGAACAAAATATGTAAAAACGTACAACTAAATAAATGCAAGTTTTTAGGAACTAAAAGTACAAGACTAGCCATCTACATTTGTATATATGATATAGTTTTAGTTTATAAAGTTGAGAGGCCATGATGCCCTTTGCTCCTATGCACTTCCATAAAGATTATGAGCTCTCTTTATTCCTCTTTGGAGTCCATGTATCTTGGAAATGAATGACCTCTACGTTTTATGATAATGAGCGCAATAACACTTTTGAGTTGGCAATAACGAGCCATCCCCCATGGATGACTCTTTTTCAGTTGTTGTTAGAATATTATTATCATCGTCTGGATGTGACTAAAAAGCTGTTACGACTAACTAACGAATGTCTTGCGCCCCCAAATCACATCGTATTTCATATTATAAGAATAATCGTCTTCCACAAAAGATTCTTTGCAGATAAGAATGGAGATGTAAAACAGTCATTATCATTCCAACTAACTAGTTGGTTTTCTCCATGCAGTGGCTGGAAAATTTTGGCTTTAGCTGGTCAACTTGGAATAATTTACGCGTTACATTAGCATTTCAATTTGTGATTCAAAAAATGAACTATATAGCTACACTCGGTAATTTTTATTATCACAGCGAGTAAGCTAAAAAGACACACAGCAGGATATTTTGGCGTATTGATCCGATAGTACGGACTAGAAAAATCAGATAGGCGTGATATCAAAAATGGTGGCAATGACTTGAAGAACCTAACTAAACTAACTGCTCTCTTTCCCCTTACAATAAATAGTAGACCACAAAATGTATAGTGGGATGATGATCCCCACAATGCATTCAATATAAAATCAAATGGAAAAGACATGTGCACATTGTACCATTGATTGACTATAAGTTGGGAGCTAGTGAATGGGTTGTCCATGTACCGACAGTAAAAAATATGGTCCACTTATTTCCTTTCAACATTCAATGGGTTCTATAGCGTTGTTTGTTTGTGTCTTGTGTGTATAGAATTTCATTTGGTGAGAATTCTGTATCACTGTGTGTGTACACACTTGGTACAATAATAGTAAGTAAAAGTAACTATATCATTCTTTAGACTGAGAAAAGTAAAACTTGGTTAGTATTTGTTGGAATTTTTTTTTCATTCTTTGTTTGTTTTTGTTTACCAATTTTTAAACCTATGGTTAGTAAGGTTAGTTAACCTTGAAACCCGTTATATGGGAAAGTTGACATGTAACACAAATTCGCCCAAATAAAAGTGTGATACAATAATGGTTGGTTTAACCAACGAAACCCTTGCGTCTAACAAAGAGAAAGTCATTGTCTATTTTTTGGTAAAAATAAGAGCTCCTTTCCCTAAATTTAGTAGTTGTAGTAAATAATGGCTATCCTATACTCACAGTGAGTTTCCAATAAGAGTTATTCCCAGTCCGTGACACTTTTTTCCTTCTGTGGGCAACTGATAATGTAGTAAGGAATTACAACCTGTCTTACATTCCTTAGCTTTCGACTCGCTCCAACTCATTCACATAATTTACGTGCTATCTATTTATCTATCTTTTTTTCCTTTGCAAAATGTGCTCTTCTGTAACTGGGTAGTTAGTTACTTCCTTACTCCCATACTTACAACACTGATGATTACAATTTGAGTAGCGTTGTGTTATAAGGCTTTTCTAAATAATTTCGCTTGTGTGCGGCTGTGCATAGTTTTTGGTTGTATACTAACCAACGAACCATGGTGAGTGATTCTTGTTTATGCTTACATCACATGGAAAACAATTCCTGCCTTACTAACTTTAGCACACAATTTGTGCGTACTATAAATATTAGAAAGATCAGAAAATGAAAGAAAGCCGGATTGATTGCATGTGAAAGAAACATTCATTCCAAATTTGGGTCTCACTTGAAGCTCAGAATGGTGGCCAACTTATAGCTGAAAGACTTATGTAATACGATTTAAGTTCAAGTCAACACTGAGCTAGATATTGTTCCGTTTATGCACATACGGAGAAAGTGTATAAGCATAACGATCCCTAGGGTAAGCAAACATCAATCAAGTCAATATTTTTGTGCCAACTTAAAACCAAACCACCTTTACGATAATAAATATCGAATTTGCAAATTTCATCATCACAACTGACGGCTTGGTCGAATAAATCAACGGGGAAATGTATTATATAATGTGAGTAGCATTTTGTCTGGCACAACAAACAATTGAAAAATGTTGGGCAATGGATTTTTAACGAAACCAAATCACTTTTGTTGAAGGCTTGCCAATTCCATTGATTAATGATTGTACTTTTCACTCTCACGCGTTGCATGAACTAATATTTATTTAGAATCAGGCTACCAGGATCTTTAATTATTATCGTTTTCATTCTATCCAAGTGGCAATTGAACGGCCGTAATGATTTGAGTTGTATAGTAAGTGCACATCTCATGTGTCATGTATAGTTACTTAGGTAGTAATGAATTGAGCTCACCATTATTCCAATAAGGTTGAATTCACACGCTCAAATGGAAATGAGAGCTGATACCATTTTAATGGTGACACCACAGGGACCCCATCTGCGCATACACAAAGTGAGTGGATGTAATTTGCTACGGGTCTAAGGTCTCTACTTACTTATTTGCTAATAAAAGCTGTCTTTCATATGGCCCAATGAGATCAAAGGGAGATGAAAGTTCCCGTTCCTTTATTATTTTACCCAAGAAAAAGTAGACACTAACTACGCAAGAGTGTAAAATAAAATACGTGTGTGAAAAAAATGTTAAAGGGTGAGAAAGTAAAATTGAAATAAAAAAGCCTCCTACAATGTGTCTAGTTAGATCATAACTAACGCACAGGTAAAATATTTATGTTTCAGGCGTAACAAAAAAATCATTAAAACGCAAATGTGTCTCTTTTTATGTGTCAACTTGGCCAATTCAAGTGAATCATAAACTGTGTAAAGAAAGTTTCTAAAAGGATAAACTTTTTATACTATCTAAAAGGATATGGCATTTCTTAAATTCTTTTACTGGAAGTAAACCTTTCCCTCTCGCCCATATGCACGTTCACACTTAATAACTTTTTTATTCCCGTGTATGTACAAGTCCAAATTATCCTAATGTAGTGAAAACGGAAAGTGGCAAATGTAAAACGGGGGCAAAAGGGAGAGTGAAACATAATTCATTCTACTGTGACAATGACAGTTGCGCTTCATTCCATTTCCATATCTTATACATGTAGCAATGTCATAGAAATTGCACTCTTATCTTGATAAATAGATTTGGAGGAAAAATTTGGAACTAGGCCCTGCTACTTATAATATTACCCTTTATTAACTTCAAATTATATACCAAGGGCTATCCCAGCATCATATCAATCATTAGTATTGTAGTTTCAGTCAGTAACTGACGTACAACATTTTAAGCATCTATCTTAAAGCAAACAGACCAAAAAAATGTGTCAGATTCAGATGCTACTACATTACATATTAGATTCATCTCAAGTGCCGTTCTGGGCCAATTAAATGGCGCGAAATGCTAAGAATGCTCCAGCCCACATTTTTCTTCAAAGACGAACTAAAGAGATATTATAATCCATAGTCTGTCTACTCCCTATTTATATACGGGATGAAAACTGTTACGTATTAAATTCAGCTTAATTGCTTAAAGTTTGTCAAGACTGGAGACTTTTCTGGAAAGTAACTGATGAGAGAAAGTTGAAAACTCAACTTTAATGATATAAGAGATTTGTGACAAACATAGGCGTGCCAGTTTTCCATAGAGTTACACACTTGTTCCACTCCTTGAGCTCTTTTTTTTTTTGCACGAGCCAATTTGTGCATGCAGTAGTGCCATTTGTTGCCGGAAGTGTGTTCGTACCAACCACCGTGTATTGAGTGGATGTATTGATTTTTGAAAAGGCTTTAGCATCTAATGGTACAAAAATTTCATCAAGCACTTGTCATAATGTGATCATGTGGTTTACATGATTGCGTAAGTTAATATGTGAAAGCCCGGGGAAAATTGATAAGATATTCGGCTACTATATATTTTCATCATGAGTGTTATGCGTACTTACTGATAAAATGAATGCGGCAATTCTGAGTTTTTGACGAAAATAATACCGCTTTTTCAATTACTTGATAAATGACAAGATTATTATATCTGTGCTTTGTGTACTCCAATGAATATGAATACGAAAATCAATTCAAAACGTATTGCTTTGAAGTTAGTTAGTTAGTTTTCATATAATAGTTGTCTGATAACATTATATATTCAAAGTGATCATATGTGTATAACTACTGGTAGTCTTTTTAAGTTGATTGGGTTGGTTGTTATGTAGAATGCATTTGGAAGGACATTTGCCACACAATTTTCAGCCATATGTTAGAGAATGAAATGAATTTGCACAAACTTTTAAATGCCAAATTGTGACATTCTTGTACAGGCAGACTTTATAAGTAAGTAAAAGTGGTTCATGTTATTACCAGTGACTTAGCTACTGACAGATTGAAAGACTACGGGAGAGTGAACGAGAGAATAAAGCTAGGAAGCAAAAGAAACCAAAGGATTGGAAAAAGTAAGTGAGTAAGAGTAACTATATAATGTACATATAGAAAGGAAATAGTAAATGAAGTTTTCCACTCTCCGTAAAAAGGAGAGTAATAAAAACCGATAAAAGTTCTCAGTCTTTCACAACACACATAACTAACTAGCTACACATGCATGGAGTGAGTGAAAACTGTTTCTATTCTCTAACTAACTAACTTCAAAACTCTCATCACAATTTATTATACGACATTGATTCGCCCATAAAAATTTTCTAGTACTAAAAGACTTTTGAATGTTTTAATCGTTTAGTTTATCTCGTTTAACTAACTTACTAAAAGTAACTGACTAACTGTCATTTCTTTCACTCCATATTATTTGCACATCCAGCACGAATTTTGGGTCAAACTTTCCAAAACTATTGCATGTAACTTTCACCCGTAGGGAAATCTGGGCGATTAACTCGTGCGAACTCAAATCAAAGAGTATTAGTTCTCCATACAATTCTCACCACGCTAAAGTGTCAAATCAGTAAAACACGAGTCAAAATGAAATCCAAATCCAATCCATCTCTCCCTGCTTGCTACATAAAATAAGGTCATGTTACTGTTTAAGCACTCGATCCAATATAAATATCCTATCTCAATTCTCATTTCACACTCCATGCATTCATCATATGGTTCACTGTGTTGTGTGTACATATTTTCACCCAGATAAACCTATTTTCTTGCTCACTTTTATTCGATATTGCAAATGTAGAAAATAACATTTGACCGGAAGCTACACGCACGGTTCAATGAACATTACAATCTTTTCATACACACAGTACAGACTGTACAGAGCACGAGCGACTTTCCCTTTTTGCGTGCACTAATATTGCAACGTTTGCAAACAAACAAAAACGCTATTTTTTGAACCAAAGCCAGTCTAAACTACTATATTTAACTCAAATAATAATAATAGTAATAGGATCAAATCCGTCATTCAACCAGTTGTGTTTGCATTGCGTGCTACTATGTCCGCGTGCTATATTTACTTTTTGAGTGTGACCAGTCTTTTCACTCCATTTGTAACATGCAAGAAAAAAAATGGGCCCATTTTTTAAAAATCGATTATATAACCTGTTAGATCAAACTGGAACCTATGTCATTGTATCTATTAATTTATGACAGTTTTCTCATGACCGTATTATATAGTTAGTGCCTAATGGGTTGGAACGAATGTGTTATTTGGGAACCTATTTTTTCTCTCTCAAGGTTCACCAGTGCATGCACAGATCTTGGTACCTTTTTGGCCAATTTAGTTACTTACTTGATCGATAAAAAAATTCACAAGGCTATGTCTGTGTACACACACATTAGGAGTACTACTATACACACCATATGATGATATGTTGAAAAAGAGTTGCCAGTCAGCTGTGCACTATTCCAAAAGTTTTCTCAAAAAGTGATTGAGGTGGAGGTCTCACGCTTTCACTATTACTACTTGACTACCAACTTCCATTGTAGTTGTAATGGAACCATATCTATGGATGCCATTTGGCAACGCCAACATGGATGAGCAGGTGTAGTCAAGAATACTGCAATGCATCCTGACTCCACTACTTGAGAGGAAAAAAATGTAGAGAATATGGAATATAGACCCGGGTAGTACTTTGGTAGAGCTAACGTAGGGACCGTATGAATACAATAAGATAGCAAGTTATCTGAAAACTTATCTTTTGACTCGAGGAGAATGCATTTGGACTTTTATCCACTTTTAGAAAGAAAACGAGACGATTGTTCCAACATGACGGCCAATTTCCCAAACAACTGACTTTCCCATTGCACAACTAACTGACATTTACTGAAAGAGACTGCTCCCTATTTACCTCATAAATATAAGCAGCTAGTGATGATCTGAGACAAAAGAAGTTACTTTTTTGAGCCAAATATTTTCTTTGATTCCTTATACACATATATAGTCTCATTGGTTCAGATTTGGCACAAACTGTTATTTCTTTTATACAAGGTTATTATCTTTGAGAAACGGACAAATTCATGTAACTTTGTACTATTTCATCTGTCATCATAGTAGTTACTATGCGAGCTCACTCACATATGTGGATGTGTCTGTGATTTCCATTCGTCTGCATTTTATGGGAATTGGAATCCATGGATTTTGGAGCATTTATTAATAATTGAATCATTTCTCTTCATTCAATCTATGGATGGGAAGAATCCTATAGAATCCAGTAGTCGTTGAATGAGATTGGAAAGAAGACGGGAATGTGGATACAAAATTTCCCTTCTACACAATGGGTTAACAGTATTCATGAATGGCTAATGAATCTCATCAAAACGTTATGGATCGTTTATTTAGCACCAAAGACATTGGTAATAGGGGCCGTGGAACAAGATTCTGGTAACAATCTAAAAGGGAACAAAAAGAAGGAAAACTGGAGGAGAAAGCAACGACATGAATAAATATTAGACGGCGAGCTGACTTGTGGCATTCCAATAGGTTCATTTATTCCAAACAGTGGGAAACTTTAGGGAGAAAAAAATCTAACCCAGTATGTCTTGACATTGAACGACCAATTTATTTAAAGTGTTTCCGCATCCGCATCGTTTTCCTTATCTTCCAGTGTGCATGACCTTTGGATGGGGCACTAATAATGCACAAAGTCTCGAGAAAATCTGATAAAAAAATGGTATAGAAAAACTGTTTTACCCTGTCAGTTATTTGTTACAAAAATATTACGTTGGATGCAACTATTTAATTTTACTAAATGTCCGGTAATTTTCAACCACCGCTATTTTTCTCTGTGTGAGAAATATTGACTATCTGGAAGTAATTAGTTTTCAAATGAAACTCTATGATATAAACAAAACGGCGTCTAAATACATCATACTAATTTTCTTAAATTCATTTCAAAAACGTATTAAATTAGGCTACAAAAATGTTTGCCCAGTTCAAACGCACAATCTATTAATTCTCTAACCAAAAATGTTCCCCTTTTTACGCAAAGATTCACATGAAACGATTTTGCACCCAATAAAGGAAATGTTGAAAGCAGGCTGTACCCTGGAACAAGAGGAGATTATAATGCGGGACTTGAGTTGGAATTACTTAGGAATTAGACTATCCGTACAAATAATGTGGACTGTAGAGTCCACAAAACGTGGAGAGCGTGGTTCTCAAGTCTTTCTGATTACACAAAGGAGAAAGGACTTGCGAGTTCTGTCCGTGTTCCGCCCAGTGAGATGATGAGATTCACCTGTTCTGTTTACTTATGCATAATGAAATCGTGTTTGTGGAAACTTTCTCATTTCCGTCTTTTCTCTTTATCGCTTGTTTCAGCTGGTGTCTGTCTTTTCTTACTAGTTAGTTAGTTAGTTAGTTACCCACTGCCTAACGTCCGTATCAGCTCTGCAAATAAAAGTATAACTTAATTGTGCCATGCTGGTCTCAACCAGTCATCATTTCCGTACGCTTGGTCCTTAATTGAAAATCATTCAACGTAATGGTATTTCAAAGATCAAGATGGAAAAGCAGATGGTTTTTAAATAGCTTCATTTTAACAAGCGGAGGCATACAGCGTTCTAAAAAGGTCAGTAGTATTATTGAAATTTTGGGCTGCATAATAAGTTTCAATGTAAGCCAGATTCAAATACCGCAATCTATATGACTTTCTTTAAATTAGTTAATACTGTTTCGGATTTTAAAGGCTGCTGCCTACACTTTTTAGCACAAAAGTTTCAAGTGTGAAAACTGTGCAAAGTATAGAAATTGTGGAAAGCAAATATTTATACCTGAGAGCTGTTATTTTACTGCATACAATGTATTGTGCAGACAAAAATGGACAAGATTTCTTGATCCCAACAAAATTTATCCTCATCACGTATTCACGTTGCGTTCTAATCATTTCAAATACTGACGACACGTTTCTCACATTCTTTTATTGTGAGTTGGTACATTTTTTCATCATCAAAGAGAGCACAATGGCCTAGTTTGGTCTATTCAAAAGTTTGTTTACGAATAAAGCACAACTACTTGTAGGGAGAAACGAGGTAACGATCTTTTTGTACCTTCTTTCCCACCGTAAATTGCAATTGGAAAAAATACTTTTTTCCCTGCGTGGGAAAACAGCCGTACGCCAAGGTCTCGTGTAGTCAGTGTGTAGCTTGATTAATATCTTGAAAACATGTTTTCAGCTCAGCTTTTTCAATGCAAGGATATGCATGTTGACACCCACACACATACGCAGTCTGTTTTAAAAGTTTATCGATTTCTACCATGTCTATTCATTTGCAAAGTCACTCTTCTTTTTTTAGCAACGGGGTCACTCTGTGACTGCTGAAGACACTGCAATCTTCTTTCCTTATTCTAAACAAGTAGGCTACAAAAAAGGGTTATACATCTTTCGGGCCCTTTGACTGGAAGCATTTATTGACTGTCAGCAAAAGAATTGCCTTGACATGCTCAAGAGTTATGGGACCAACAACTAGTATTCCCAATATGTAGAGAGTTTAGGACTTTTCTTTTCAATCACAGTGTGTTCTATGTAAAGCAAGTAACTTGCATAACAGAAACCCGAGAAACGTTTTTCTTGGCCCGATACAGATCAAGAATTGTCTAAAGTACATTTTGGCATCCAAATATCGATCTACTGGCAACTCACAGTCAGTTTGCAACACAAATATAGTTAGTTATAAACTGTGTTAAAATTCGCACATTGCTGATTACGGAATGCGGAATTTCATAAATTTGATAGGCTACAGATATGAATTTTATCTTCAAAAGTTTAAGAAACAAGCAACTTGTAAATATTTAAAATATTTTGTGCATAGCAAAGCAAAGTTTTACTAACCAACTGCTTGTCCTTTGAATCCAGTTAAATCCGCTTATACTTAAACCAATTATGATGTGAGGCCACTTTCAGAGTCATGCACGTAACAAGAATCCTTTGGGATAAACTCGGAGAGAAGCTGAAATCTTAGGCTAAACACAACGTGTCCAATTATATAGTTTGAAGCTATGTGGCTTCCCACACATAGCACACTAATTAAAAGTGAGTTCATTAAAACGACATATTATATTGTCTGACCCTGGAGCACAAACTAACGCCAAGCTGTATAACGAATTAGATCCCGACAAATTCATAATCTTTGCTGGAATAAGTAAATTTAAAAAAATTGTGCAAAAGTAAAAGTGACCAACGTGTAAGAATTTACTACTGTTATACTATACTTTACACACTTCTTTATCTTAAACAGTAAAAAAACACTGAATTCATTTATTTCCAACCTATTTTGCCTCATGGATGACTTGCCACAATTTTTCTGCACCCTCACTTATTTCCAGTACAACGTTAGGTGAAGAAACTCGTATTAAATGTGGCTATAAAGAGACAAACCATTGTTTCCACATCGTGAGCCAAAGGATTAGGAATGAATGGAGAAAAGCTGGCTCAAATATACGGATGAAATGTAGCGTGCACTTCTTCTACTTAGGTAAACATTAGAGGAAATTCATCTCATCTTTCTCTTTTCCTGGGTCTAAGATATATTATTTTATTCTAACCTGGGCATAACTCTACCATAGCGTAGCATTCCCATTATTACTATTTCAGGTAAAGGGCTTATAATTTAAGTTGTTGTCTAGACTTGCAAACTTCTCGTGCCTAGTCAATCAATCCAAGTGGTTCCTTTTTTCTAACTAACTAACTATAACAAATATTGTCTTAGGTAGCCACTGTGTTCGTTGGACTGTAAATAAATGGACACATGTCATGCAATGAGCACCATTTTTTCCATACATAGCATGTCCTGTGGGGCTGCTTGTTCACAAGCTGGAAAAAAAGTCCGATTGACTCGGACAGATTTGTAGAGATGCATTTCTTGTCAAAGTTCAAGTCAATGTACAATGAATGATTCGTATCTGTGAAATGTACAGTTTATCTAGAATTGATGTCTTTCCCTTGCGTCATTTTATATCCCATAGATATTTTCGTTGTGTTACAAATGGAGAGTCTATGTGTGCCCTGCAGGGCTCAATGACTTGTTATGCTTCCACTGATACAAATATTCTGGCATTTGAGCCTCCATATTTTTCGTATTGTGTAGTCATGTGAAAACAATGTATGCTCCAGGAATACTGAAATATTTTGATTCCATTTAGAAGTGGTTGTCTAGTTTTTAAAATAAACCGAGTTTCATTTCTAATTATGTCGCGTCTTCCCACATTGTTGAATCAGATTAAAATATTTCGTCTGTAAATTTCCAGACATAACTATTCACTTGAATCCAGTTATGGAGTTTTGAAACTCAGAATGTTTACCTGAGCCTATTTGTGTGCCACTCTTGACATATTTTATTGGCAAACAGTGCTTGAGGTGAATGCTGGAAACACGTTCTGTATAATGTGTGAGTTGAAGCTATTGTATATATTCCTTTAGTTTTCATTTCACTACACAGCAGATAAGACAGGAGGAAATAGCACACACAGAGAGAATATCTTGGTTGATCAATAAACGAGAAAAGGAGAGAGAGAGAAAGTGGAGAGAAAAATTTATTCGGTGCTGGGAAGAACAGATAGAGAGACTCTTATATATAGAGCACATGTTTGGCTCCGTACTTTTTTTCTCTCTAGAACTTCTTTTCTCACAAGATAAAATAAATTCACCTTGTTTTCTACCTTTGCACGTATATGT